>Ga0209611_10000265_pt1 | contig 70815 bp, 50 predicted proteins | sample S1TSphgellanicum_3_FD_187693 | JGI IMG/M metagenome (GOLD analysis project Ga0209611, IMG submission 187693) | Host-associated microbial communities from peat moss isolated from Minnesota, USA - S1T2_Fc - Sphagnum magellanicum MG (SPAdes) (version 2) | ecosystem: Host-associated > Plants > Peat...
GAACATATCCTCATCAATTGTGGCACTCAGAGGAAGAGACTTGACATCTAAAACCTGCATGATCTACCCAACCACAAAGCAACAGTTGATTGCTTGATGATTTTGCAAAGGTTGGTTTGATGATGTTGTAAGAACATGAAGCAAATTGACTTGTTCCTGTCTGATCATGGTTGTGGGTAGCTTGCATGATGGAATTTCACCTCATCATTCTCTGGCATGTTGTTGCAAAGGTTGCTTGATGAATCTACTTGAAGAACATGAAGCAAATTACTCCTCCTGATCATGGTTGGGGTAGCTGGGATGATGGTCTTTTACCTCATCATTCTCTGGCCTGTTGTTTTTGTTGTGCACATGCAGTAGTGACATGCACAAGGAGACAAAAATGAAGAGATGATCCAATTTGTCATTTGCAAATCATTTGTAGTTTTAATACTTACTAGGCAAGGATGGATCATAAGATTGCTTATCAAACAAAAACTCCAAGAGTACTTAGGCACAAGTGTGTGACAATTGCACCAACAGAGTGAGAAGAGAAGTTTGTTGCCCGGAGAGCTCTGGGAGCACCAGGGTAGACAAAATCTTAATACCTGTAGCAATTGGCATATTGATCTTTCAATGAGATATTGCATTGAGCTTCCAAGCATAAGATTTTGGCATTCTGAAATGTAACAGTTTCCATTGCACCCACCAAACAAAACACCTAATTTAGATCCGATTCAAATGAGTTTTTAGCAGATTAAACTTTCAAATGATCATTACCCATTGCAGAGATCCATTACCAATGTCAGATCCACGCACCAGCAATCCATTTGCAGAGAATAAATTTAAGCTGGAGAACAACATTGTCAACCCCATTGCTTACATTTCAGTGCGACACTTAGGATCCACACCTGCAAATCTTTTGATCACATCTGCAACACTGTCGATGAAAACCCCACAATCAAGCAGGACAAAAAAGTAATATGAGAACTGGAACAAACCACACAATCAAAGGCACAGTCTGCAGGTGTAAGAGAATTTTCATTGTTGATCAGTAAAATAAATTTTGATCACGACCCAAGAACAGAATAGTTTATTCTTCTTCTTGTGTACATATACATACTCTTACATCGTACCTTGTAATGCAATAGTACAGAAGTTCTCCAGTTGGTGAGAATGCAATAATTGCAACATCAGTGTCACATAAGATTGAAAGTTCACAAGCTTTCTTCAACACACCATTGCCTCTCTTTGCAAAAGTGGATCTCCAATTGTTTTCTTCCTCTAACTTCTTCATCTGTAGCTTTACCTTACCCATTTTGTTTTTTAAATTCTCTCTGAAGCTGAAAAAAAGGTTGTGAGAGGATCAGTACCCAAAACCCACTAAGGAAAAGAAAACACACACACATGTTTAAACCTACTTAAATAGCATAAGCCTACCTTTCAACCTACTTACATACCTAGGTAAACCTACCTACTTAGTAAGGTGTATAAGTACCTACTTACCTGAACACCATGTGTCAACATTTTATAAATTTAAATTGGACGATTTAAATTTCATTAAATAATATTTAAAAATGAAAAAGTGGGCCTTAATTGCCATGTGTCACCATATAATTGGTGTTTAAAATGAACATGTGTCAAATGGTCAATGAATGTTCCATGGTGTGCTCGTGTCATCATCCTAATGGCAAAAGCTTTAACAATTGAGATTAATTCAATGAATTAAAAATTTAAAAACACAAAAATAATTTTTAAATGACACATGTCTGTAAGCAATTCATTTAATTTTTAAACACATGTCATACTTTGATTAGTTGTATTATAGTTGCAAGGAGAGTTACATATAAGGTGCAATTACATTTGAATTGGTATGTATGGATGAACGCATATATTAACATTATATATACATGTTGCATACGTAATGTCGCATGCAATTGAATGTCGTGTGTGACTTGTCTAAAACAATTACATGAATTTTTAGTTGCATGTGTTGCATGCAACTGTAGCGAAATTCAAACATTGATTTAACGTTTTAAACTTTCACAATATTTGATGTATGTCATATTTGCACATGCATAATAATAATTCAACAAAAGGAAAGGAAAATTTTCAAATTGTTAATGGAGGAAATGATTGGGATGCACTAAATTTGAATGTTGTAAAAGTTGAAACAAAATTATTCACATGAAAATTAATATTTCACCCCAAAATGTTGAAGTGACATTAGACATATGAGCTTTGTAAACATATATTTTTTTTTGATAAAATTTTCATTTTTCTCATTTTTCACTAAAAGTTTTGAAAACATTTTCACATTTCATATTTTAATTTAATTATTGGCATATTTGTAATCCAAGTAGTGAGCTCAAGTAGTTTTAAGGTTTGGAAGTTGTAACCTTATAGTCTTCTCACAATCTATAAATATAATTGAAGGTAATTGTTATTGACAAGGTTTTCATGCCATTTTTAGATTCAAACCTTTTTAATCTTTACAAAAAATATGAATATTCCATTCCTATGGTAAGAATGAATTTGAACTAAAGTTCACTATAGATGAAAATATATTTCCAAATAAATTCCAAAAATGAAAATTCAATGTATATTTTTAGAATTTTGTTTGTTTTATAAAATTGTTAGGTAAGATCTCATAGACAATATTCCATCAATATTAATTACAAACCTCTAAATTTTTAAAGCTTGTCCTTTTCATTAATTAAGTTTTGTTGTTTTTGGAACTAAAAACTCATTTTTGTGGATTATGATGTTTGTTTTCAATCCCATGTGGTTAAATTTGCATAGTTCAATTTATTAAATAAGTATCCCAAACTTGCCTCTTGATGTATATGATTTATCCTATCTTAATAGATTAATATTTAGGTCATTTTTATTTTGACCTGATAAGTTTTTCCCAAATAATTTTCTCCAATACAAAATTTATCATATGTGTAATAATTATTTATTGATTCATCTAGAGAAAATTTAGGATATGCATTTTAAATTTATTTGTTGAATCATTAGTAGAATCAATGCCAATTAGACATCAACAGACACCCATCTTATACAATTTATATTATTCTATATCTACTTTAATTTAAAATTTCAAGGAACCATCTTGTAATTAAGTAGGAATCATAATTCCTTTCTTGTGAATCACATTTCTACACCTTGTTGGAAAGCAGCAAGTCTTGAAAGCAGCAAGTCTACTTGTCAAGTGTGCAAAAAGTAGGACCAAAACCCATCACAAAATTGTTATACATTCAATATTTTTAGTTGAATGATAAATAACAATATATTTTTTCATTATTATGCATTAAATTTTAAATTTTGCATTGTAAAAGTAGGTTTTCAAGTAGATTTTTAAAAATGTAAGTAGCTTTTAAAACCTACTTTCTTTAGTGTAACATTTGATTCAAGTATGTGTCAAGTATATTCTACCAAAGAGAAAATAGATTTTGTTTTTGGCAAGGCCCTTGAATATACAATGATCTTTATGCTATAATTTCATACATGTATATTTCATTAAAATTTTTAATGAAAAAGTAGGTTTAAACACCATATTGACCAGTTAATTTCAAACCTATTTATTCCTTAATTTATGCTATTTTTTTGTTAATTCATTTTTAGTTAACTTTTAGTGAATTTTTAATGAACTCCTAGTATATTCCAATTTTTAAAATCCATTCTTAATTGACTCATAGTTGACTCATGGTTCAATTTTGATTAACTTTTAATTAACTTATTATTCACTTATAATTTAAATTTAAAAAAAAGCTTCTTTAATCAATGGGCACATGGAAACTTTCATGGAAACAATTTTGAACTAGATCTCCAAAAGGGTATAAATAGAGGTAGGATTCCCACTACCTTTAGTCTATTCAACATTAATATGAGGCGATCTTGTTTCATAACTTTGTTATGTTCTTTTGGTGTTTACGATTTTATCATAATTAGAATCTATTTGAACTTGTTTTTGCACATTTTGTGTTTTTGTTTTTAGCTTCTTATGGTTTGTCTTATTTTCATGTCATTATTCATCATTCATTTTCATAATTTTTGTTTTTGTGTAAAAATGGTGTAAGGTTTTTAAAAAAAGGTTTAAAGCTTTATTTAATAAGATTGGCTAGGGTCATCGTTGGAATCACCTAGATGGGAAATGTGCTTGTTCTTTAGGAATATGGGATGGAGGTAATAAGTCACATGGATACTATTTTTTATGACAAGTAAAATTTCAATTTTTTTTCAATTTTGATTAATTGCGTTTTGTTTGAATATTTTTGTATTATTTTAATTTACTTATGTGAATTTCGGTTTTTTCATTTTGGGTTGTGTTTGTTGTGTGCGTAGGTACAACCATATTGATAAACATTTACAATATTTAACTATGTAATGTGTTTTTAATGGTGAATTGAAATATGGTCATTTTTTGTGTTATGAGGAGACATTTAATGAAAAATGGTTGTCTATGAAAAGATTAAAATAACGATGTCCATGCCCTTTGAGTTCTATCATTTTTTAATTTCTTCCTCTTCTAAATTCCTGTTTATGCAATGTCTATTATTGAAATAGTTGTCAAGAAGTTTTGTAATGAGAGTTTTGGAAGAGATTTTTTTGAAATCTTGAAAGTCACCTAGCTTACATTAGCTTCTATGCTTAATGGATTGTTTGACCTCCAACCTTTTGGTTTTTTTCTTGCTACACCATCTATTGTACCATCATTGATTACTAATGTTTGTGATGAGTTGTGGTACACTAATGGATTTGAAATTTATGTGCAATGCATTGAAAGTCATGAATTTGTTGTTAATTTCCAATATGAATGAATAATTGGTGTTTATAAACATGAATGGAGTTAACAAGAAAATGCATTAAGGATGTTATGGGCATGTGCAAATTGATTTCAAAATAAACCTCAATTAAGAATCATTTTGTGACTTCTTAAGGTTTACCAAACATACATGTAATAATTTTAAACTGGCAAGAATTATTGTTTATTTTCATCAGAAAATTATTTATGTGTATGGAAAAATTGGAAGTCTATTTAATATTCTAATGAAAATGGATTGATTCATGTTCCATTCTTTATCCTTCATTTAATTATGACAAAGTAACAAAATGATTCTCTTAATCATAAAATAAAGAAACAATTCATCACGGAATGGCTTTAAACCTTATGGCAAGTTGAAGCTTATAACAATTAAGGTAAAACATGTTTCTTGAAGTTTTCAAAAAATGAATTCACAATTCTATCATAAAACAATTTCACCCATACCCTTTATTTGGGTTTCTATCAACGTTTATCACGTCTAACATGGCATATAATTGTTTTGCAACCCTTACCCATAAACATGAAAAATGAGACACTAATTAGGTGAGAAATTATGTAAAATCAACCACTTAAGTCAATTATCATAACTAACCAATTAAAATTAATCATTTTTTTGAGCAATGTTTTTTGTGGACCTTTGCTTGAATTGTATGCAAATTTCAATGACGACAATTCATTGAAGTTAATTTAAATAACACAACTTTATATTCCATAAATCATAAGTTATCATTTGGATAGTTCTAAATCAATATGAGAGACATGAATTATTTAATTTTTTTGGAATTTAATTTTTTTTTTGCAAGGACAAAATAAGCAACTATTTTGTTCTATTGCAATTGAGCTGCTAAATTGATGTTAATAATAAAAAAAAGTGAAGTAGACCCCTAAATTACTCAATTTCCGGGGCCCTGATTGGCTAGATGTCGGAAACTGACGTAGTTGGGTTTATTTCGTGTGCCGCAAGAAAACCCCGCGAGCGAAAAAATTAAAAATAAAATTGGCGAACAAAGACCCGCCCGGGTGACTCATCGGAGCTCCAAACCCTAAACCTCTGCGATGCGCGCTTGCGAGAAAGAAGCTCGCTCGGCCGGTGAGAGAACACAACACGAATGGCGTTGACGGACGTGATCATGTTTCCTCTCCGTATCTTCAACGTCTTCTCTACTCTTGAGGTCTGGTGCATCGATTCTCTTTTGCGCAGCTTTTACGACGCTTTCGTTCAGGTTTTTCTTCGGTGATTTTTTCGATTTCGGGGGTTGGTGCAAATGAGTTTCGCGTGCATGTGTGGTGAAGAACAAGAATCAATGATAGCAAGCAAGCAAACAAGCAATAAAGCATGCGGTTTTTAAGGTGCGACGCTTCCTCTTCCATCGATTTCTTTATCTGGATTCTCCAATTAACCAAGTCTCCAATGATTTTCTTTCTTGTCCCTTGATGTCTCTTGTTGATCAATTCTCTCTTCATATATATACTTTTGTGGACGCAACATGCATTCGTCTACAAGTCTTTTCTGTGAAATGAAGACGCAATCTCCTGAAGAAAGAGAGTGAGGGGAAAAAAAAAAACAAAGGAATTTCTTCTGGGATTCTTTTAAGCTTTAGATTCCATTTCAGGAGTAAATTTGGCCGGAAGTGGATTCAGGTTCAATTGAAAAATAAATAAAATTTTTACATTCGAATGATGAGAGGGAAACATAATTGCACATATCTTGTGGTGGACTTAGGGCTTTACCTATCAAAAACATGTGCAGCAGATCATGATTTCATGTGGATTTATGTTGTTTTGAATATAAAATCTGAGCTCTTGCTGCTATCGTAGGAGCCTTATGGAACTATTGACATCTTAGAGAATTTGATAGACTTGGGGTTTCCATTAGGCATCTGCAATGGAATATATTATAATTTGTGTCCATGTTGAGGATCTCTTTACGTCCATTTCCCTTCGATTTGGGAAAGTTTCTAACAATATTAAGAGCAATAAGTTGACCTCTTGAATCTGCCAAACTGTGATTGTGTCAGAACCAGAAAGAAGCATCTTCAGTTGCAAATTCTTGAGTCTGAAGGTTGTTGCAGATGCGTAGGCTTATCCCAACCCAGGGAGCAATACTCATGCCTCAATTGGGGGGGTCTGTGAAACCTTGGAATTGGGCTACTATTTTTAGCCACTTCATCATCCTGGTGAGAATGGTGACAATTGCAGCAGCACATGTTGAGAGATACATGGAATCATGAGCTTATTTCCAAGTGGCTCGATCTCTAGATGAGATGGCAGGAGGGTCTGGCAATTCCACCTATTCAACATCAAACCTTCAAAAGATGGGAAGGATTCAAAGATTCAAGTGTGGCAGATCAACTCATCTCAGTCATGTGGTAAAATGAAAATTCTTTGACTTGTTAATATCAGTTGTCATTTTATTGATGGGCTGTGAATTGTTCAGGTGTTGTGACTGTTTACACACCATCCAGAAAGACTTCTATTTACTTGTAGATATCATTCGTGCTGTTGTTAAATGGAGATTTGACTATTGAATTTTAAAGCTATTGTGGTTGGTTTCCAATGACTACTGAGATGTTCTCTGCAAGTCCAAACTGCTTCAATATTGTTGTGACGTGGATCATGCTACTTTGAAAGCATTGCTACTTGGAAGGTTCTAGTGGTCACAGAAGTGCATAAAGTTGTTTCTTTGAGTTCAGCCTCTGATGCTCAAGGCACCATTGTATGATATTAAAATGAGAATTTGGCATCACAATAACCGAACCTTTCCACAATTGGTGAAACACTTTAAAAATTGTTTGACCTGTCTGTTTATCTTGGAACACCTAGCAGACAAATAAAGGTTTTGGAGATCAAAATTTCATGCAGCCAAATGGGAAGGCTTATCGTGCACTCAAAGTGCCTTGATTTTTTTTCTTGTAAGTTTTGGGTGGGAGTGGGGAAGGGGTGAGGATTATTTTCATTTTTCCTTTGTTCCCAATATGTTCCTTTCAAGTTCCCAATTGGTTCCCTTCAGGTTCTCAATATGTTCCTCAAGGGTGTTCCCAATAACACCTTGCTTTAATCCCATATGTTTTGCCCAAAGTCCTCCCCTTCTCACCTTCCTTTTGGCCCACCTCAATGTGGGAAAAAAAAAAGTTGGACTTGTGAGGCACCCCCAACTAATTAACATGAAACAGAATAAGCCAGCAATGTGTCGGATTGCCAAATGTAAGGTATGTTAATCCACTGTACTAAAACTTGCCATTGGGGTAAATAGGTGGGACAAAGGCAAACACTAGTTTCTATGTAAGAAAAGCTGGTCTAATCTTGAGACCTTTTCAATAAAGTTATTACCCTAGTACCTTGGCCAATTCGACACTAATTATATTATATATTTTATAAAAAAATTCCTTCCAAATCAACAAAAAATTGTGAAGGATAATAGTGAATATTTAAACATATTTCATTTGTTGAAATGAATTTTTCAAAATTAATTAATTATTCCATGGACATGTGTTGAAATGGCCAAGGTACTACAATATGTGCAAAAGAAATGAAACCTTAGGAGTAGAGCCCTATAGTTTCACTAAGGATTACAATTAAAATACAACATGACATTGTGCCAAAGGAAAAAAATAGAAGGAAAAAAATAGAGGAGGGAACTCAAGTTTTTTTTCTTAACCCAAGATGATTTGCATTTCTTTGTCTCTTATGTTTACCATGTCAATGTGTAATTTAAGGGTGTATTTATGTTATGGGATACCTAAGAGGAACTTAAGGATTTCATAAAACTTTCTTCAAGGAGTTTATGGGATATCTAGGGACCATTTTTGGGAGCTACCTAGGGCTGTAAGAAAGGAGTTAACTAAGAATTTCTAAGTTAAGGCATATCTAGGAATCATTTAGGGAGCTACCTAAGCTTCATTCATAGGGCAAGAGGGGTTACATAGTTTTATCTAGGGGATAATCTAGGCTAGGGGCTATTAAAAGTTTACATAAAAGTTACCTAGGGGACTACCTAGGGAGACACCAAAAGGTCTACTTAAGGACTATCTAGGGAGACATATAAGGGCCTAATTAGGTTATAGGATGTTTAAGTGATATTGAAGGAGCTATGTAGAACTTACTTAGATGCTACTTAAGGGCTATCAAAAACCTACATAAGGGATTATGTAAGATCTATCTAGAAGGCTATTTGGGGATTACCTAGGGAAACACCTAAAAGCTTACCTAGGTTATGATATACATAAAGGCTACTTAGGGGGGTCACTTAGGGCCTACTTTGGTTATGGAATACTTAAAAGTTACTTAAAGGACTACATAGAACCTACCTAGGGGGCTACTTGATGATTATTTGGGGAGACATTTAAACATTTACCTAGGTTATGGGATAATTTAAATGTTGCTTAAGGGATTAGATAAAACTTAATTGTGAGGTTAAAAAGGGATTTCTTAGGTTAAAGAACACCTAACAATTATTTTAAAAGTTACTTAAAGAAACAACTAGGGGCCTACATAGGTTATGGGATACTTAAGGGTCACTTAGGGGGTTACATGAAGTCCACATATGGGGATAGCTAAAAATTTCTTAAGTTAAAAAAATTATTTAAATTATTTAAAAAGCTTACTAGGGTTTATTCATAGTTTCTATGTAACTTTATAAATAATCTTTAAGTATCTCCTAATTTAAGTAAGTCCCTAGGTAACCCCTTATGTAACACCTTAAAAATAGCCCTTATATAATCCCTTATGTAAGCCTTTATAACCATTATTTTAGATAGCCCATAATCTAAGTAAGCCCTTAGGTGATTTTTAAAATAATATTTCATCACAAATTTAACATGCAATGAATTAATAATGAAAATCATGCAAAGTTCGTTCATTCATAGGTTCGTATAGTTTACACACGAATATCATACATTGAAATCAAATTGACACATGAACAAATGTGTTAATAGATTAAATATGAACCTATGAATGAATAAATGTCACATTAATTTCACATCTTCTTATAAATCCATGTGTCAAATGTGTTTTCAATGCATGATATCAGTGCATGAAATATACAAATTATGATTGAACAAATTTTGCACAATTTCTATTACTAAATCATGAAATGTTAAATTTGTGATGTTAAGGAACCATTAGGTTATTTAAATAAGCCTCTTAAATAACCCCACTTTGGTTGTGTGTGGCAACTACATTAATTATAACACCCAATCAAAAACACATTGCAATTAATGTAGGTTTCAACACATATGATCATGCCATGTGTATACATTTCCATTGCCCATTAAATTTGACATTTGCAATTTGTTGTAAATTATGATTCCCATGAATATAACTAGTTGTGGCATTATGTTGCCATTTTAGAAGTACTATTTTTTCATTATTTTGTGACTATTGTTCAACTATTAATAAGTTGATAACTCAACAAATTCATATTTAATCCATAGTATTTAACAATGATTTTTTAAAAATAACCTATTAATTATTACATATTAATTGGTATTTGATAGTCAAGATAAATTAATCAATACAATTCAAACAATTAGTTCATTAATTGATTCAAATAATTAATCTATAACTATTTAGATAATTAATTAATTAAAAAATAAAATTGATTGATAAAAATATTAAGTTCCAATAATTAATTATCATTCCAAAAATTCAGATAATTAAATTTGATAATTATGTTTTTTACCCAACTTTATATTTAATCTATATATTTCTTAATGAATTTTTTCTAATGATTTATGAACTATAGTTAATAGATAATTTACTTAATTATTATGAGCTAATTTATTGGAATAAATAATTAGGTATTAATTTAAATTACTCTGTCTAATTTACACATTAGTTTGTTAATTAATCCAGATAATTAATCAAAAATTGAAATTTAGATAATGGAATGTGGAGATTATTATTTCAAAAAGAAAATTAATTTTCACCCAAAATCCCCATAGTGCCATGTGTTAAATTTTGATGGATTGATGAAAAATGACGTCAACATGACATTACCATGGTAGTTGCAAATTAGTTGCATTAGAGTTACACAATAAATGTTCTTACATAGTTGTAATGAGTAGTATGAATTGCATATGTATAAGGTTTCACATATGGTGAGTTGCATCCATTGCAATTCATGTAACTTATTCAATAGCACTCATGCCTATACAAATACATTGAATTCTAATGAGTTACAAATGGTCATTACAATTCAAAAACCCAATTACAATGCTAGTTGCAAATCACCCCATTTTTTCATAGTGGCTTTATCTACCTACTTAAACCTACTTATATGTTTACTTAGGTTAAGTAAGTATACCTAAATATGTAAGTAACTTAAACATGTCTATCTACCTAGGCTTATTTTCCTACTTATTATTGAAATTAAGTAAATAGGTTAAGTTTACCTACCTACCTACTAACTTCCTACCTTCGACCTTTAATGCCCAAAAATAACTTTTTCATACAAATTAATTTTGAGTGAAATCTTTTGTAACTTGTTATAAAAAATGTTTATAATTGTCCCAATGCATGATATATATATATATATAAATTTAAATAAACATGAAAATTTGAATGTGTATAAATTCCTTATACATTTTACGCTACATATTGAAAAATGATAACAATTTGAAATCATAAACAAAATTTCATATTATACATTTTTCTATTTTCTTGTGTAATAAATTACAATTTTTCTTAACACATCACACACATTATATTGCATTTATATGTGGCAAAAGATTTTTGAACTCTTAAAATTTTTGATCAATTTTGAAAAGTTCTTTGAAATTTTAGTTTTTTTTTTAATTTTCATTTTTAAAGGGATGAATGTTTTTTGAATGTGATTAATAGGTTTTTATTTTCTTAAATTTTTAAAATCAAAATGCTTTTATTATATGAATCCTTTTGTTAGTCCTTTGCAAATTGATTTATTTTGACACAACATGTGTTCATTTTCAAATGTTTTAAATGAAAACATAAACATAAAATTTCATCAAATGAATTTTTGGTTTGAATTCCTTGATATTCATATGAATGAACAAACAACATTTTGCCACGATTGCCATTGCCATGGTTTTAAATGGGAAAATGTAAATTAAGAAAATAAATTTGGTTAATTTTAATTGTGATTTGATTCCCTTTCCAGTTTGTTGGATTGTGATTACACCCTTTTGTAATAATGTTTTTCAGTAGCCCCTAGGTAGCCTTTAGATAGGCCTTGTGTGGTCCCCAATATAAACTTTTCATCATCTTTATCTTACATAGATAGGTGGGTAGGTAGGGAGGGAACTAAGTAGGCCTTAATCTAGTTAGTCCCATACTTAATTAATTTCTTAATTTGTGTGGTAATAACTTACATAAAATGTAATCTAATTTTAGAAAAAATTATGAGGATCATTTTTGGGAGTTTATCCCTAGTTTTGAGGAATGATCCTTAATTTGGTGAACTTTATGGCTAGTTCAAAAGGAAGAATGAATGAATACAACGAGGACCAAAGTCAAGCCCAAAATAATGATTATTTTAGGAGCAAATTTAATGTATATATTGTGTTCTTTCAACAAATTGTTCATGGATTTCCCATTGTAAACATACAATGATCAAGAACTAATTGATGTTACAATGGAGACTAACCTTTCAACAAAAGTACGAACCAATGTTGGTTGGTTCTTACTTTCAAAAGAATCCTTGGTCCTTCCTTCTACTTCTATTTAAAAATTTGAAGGAACCTTCAAGGATTTTAAAAAATTTGATAAAACCTCTGGTGTTTTGGACCCAATTTTTCACATTTCAAGACCCCCCCCTTCTTGGTTTTAAAAATAAATACTTAGGTAAATCTAGTTCTAGACTAAATTCAATTTTATGTACCTATCCCTAACCCAAAGCTAAATTCCTTCTAGTTATTATCACTATACCTCCAATAAAATAAGACCACTTATATCAACTACATACTTAAATTGATATTATTTTGCATACTTAGACATATTCCAAAAGCAAAAACTATATGCCTACACTAATACAAACTAGTGTTGTGTAATAATTTGAGTTTATAGAAAAGCACTGGTTTTTATTTCTAAATTATTTCAGAAATAGAGAATCATCAATATTGGTTCTTCGAAAAAAAAAATAGAATTAAAGAATCGTTAGTCCTTGTTATTTCAAAAAACCTTTAAAATTTGATAGTTTTTGTGAAAAAACTAACAATGAATTGATGGTTTTTCAACTAATCATGTGGTTTTTTGAATTTTTTTGGAAATGACCATTTATACTAGAATCGATTCTTTGATTTTTTTTCAATACGAGGTATGAATCCTAAGAACTACTTTGATAATTGTCAAAGGTTCATTCTTGTTTATAATAACCACCCAACATTATAAATGCAAATGATGAACCAAAGTAAAGTTGTGTATGACAATATTGTGTTAAAACTTGGGTTAAGCCTTTTGGGAAACAATGAAGATCAATTAATCAAATGATCAAAGGTACATGATTCACAAATTTTTGAAAATTTCAATATGTTTTATTAAATATGTTTGGAAAATCAAAGTGTGCTTGCTATGCGTAGGGTTGTGTTTATGTCAAATACATCTTAATGGTATTGAAAAGATGTGCAATGGAATCAAGAAGTGATCTTATAAACTAAGAAGATTGAAAATATGAAAGAAAAGAAAAAGGTTATAATGTAAAGTTATGTTTTAAATCATTGTTGAATAGATTAAAGTTAATCAAGGAATTTTTTAAAATTTATACACTATTCATATTTTTTAATACATATGGTGTACATAATTTATGTATGTATAATTGTATCTAGTAGTTGTATGCCACACATGCTTTGTATTGACTAGTGTTGGGTGCTTCTTTTTTTTCAATGAGAATCATCGATTCCAATTCTTCCCAACATTTGAGAGTTCACCAACTCAATTCTTTGAAAAAAAAAGTTTAAATTTATGAGAATCAATCATGATGACGCACTTCCAAGCCTCTTGTTGAACCCACGTGAAGGTCCAACTATGTGGAGTTGCGGAAAGTTGGGATTTGAGGGTCGCTCCCGATTTCCAACACTAAAAGAGGGTAGAGGGGCATGCTAGAAGTTTCAGGATTAGACTAGGAAGAGGGACTAGATTATCAAGCTCGAATCTGCATCCAAAACCAATCACAAGAGGGTTAGTTAGCATTCGAGAACACCCTTGGGTGTTGGGACAAGCCACGGGCACTTTGACACACAAGACTCACCATGGCCCGGACTCGGGGGAAGTCACCACCTTCCCCCATATAATATTCTCCGCAGCTCTCCGCCGAGGCTACATCCAAATGGCTCTTTTTCTCGGGACTCCCAAGTTGGAGTCTCGAAACTGTCCCGGGTCGGAGTCCCGGGACTTTGGACGCTCATAACTCCTCGCCCCGAGCTCGGATCGGGACGAGGTCTGAACCAAAGTTGTAGCTCTCGTCAAGAGCTTTCCAACATCATATCGCACTTCTTCAAGCGACATCGGGAAGAGGTCGATTCCTGACTTTTAGTGGTCGGGTGTCAAACTGGCAATTTGACTCCCAGCCCTTCTTTTGCCCATAACTTGAGCTGAAAATGTCCAAATGGCCCATGCGAGGCCATTTTGGGCATCTACACTTCAAGACCTTTTCATTGATATAAAGAACGCACTAATGCGAGGAGATTTGACCCCTCAAATTGTCTTCTAAATTTTCGGGAGTCCCGAAGGACTCCATTTTCCCACTTTTGGGAGTGTGAGTTGCATTCTCACACTTAGCCCCAAAGTGGGGTTGCGACACATGATATCACATTACATTTTTTAATCAAATTAGTTTTTAGATAGGGTGAATTTCACAAATGTGATAATATTCAATTTTCATATTTGGTTTTCACAATTTGGATCTCACATTTATATTCATTAAAAAATATTTTAGTTAAAAAATTATTGAAAAGTAAAAAAAAAAACTTGTGTAAAGAATGATGAAAATGTTGCATAATTTTTAAAAATCATAAACTATATTTCCAAAATCTTATCCTTTTGAAACATTCCTTCAAATTTTTCTAACTCTTTTCTTAAATTTGAATTAGCTTCAATTAGTTCCACCAAACTAGAAAATGAGTTACAACCAACCATAAAGTCATTAGGCCAATTTTTGTTCACAAAATCTAGTTTATTTAAGTTGTTTAATTACAAATGACATTTTTAAAAATGAATAAGTATTCCCACCAAAGAAAACACATCCTTTCCTTCTCAATTTGTAAACCATCATTGCTTAAGATCTAATGGCCAAAGAAATTAATTATAAGGAACATGGATTCATGCTTCTCCCACCATTGAAGAAGACATTTGATATTTTTTGTATCCACCTAAAACCTCTTGAAAATAAGAAATTCCTTGTTGACAAGCCCCTTCAGTAGTTCATTTGTGTTTGTTGTCATTTTGAAAATGTCCAAGTTGTAATCCTCATCAACACCCTTGTCAACAATGGCATTTCTAGATAAGGGGTGCAAATGGCGATGACATTTTAATAACATGGGATACAAGGTTTTTTTATCACATTTTTCAACAATAGCCTTACCTTGTTCAAGAACAATAAATGAAGAAATTAAATGTAAGTTCTTGAATGCAGGATCCAACATCAAGAACAACATGTTATGAGCCTTTTTTTTCATTTTTTTTTTTAAAGAAAGAAAATAATCTAAAGCATCACAAACTTCTTTCTTGATGTTAAAGGCCAAACAACTTAACTCAATAATAAGAATAGATTTTTTCGCCATAAAATTATCAAATGAAATTGAAATTGAAATTTCATCTTTCAATTTGAAACAAATGGAGACAATAAAATTTAAAACATCACTTAACAATTAATGATTTTTGGATTGATTAAAAACACAACACAATAGGAGAAAGGACATCAATAATGATTTGAAAGATGTATCATATCAAAGGAGGATATCATGCTAACATCATGCATCGTGTAATCATCCTAACATCAATTTATTTGTTATATCAAAGATTAGTTGCTTTTCAAAATTGTACTACTTGTTAAAAAATGATAATTTTGCTGGCAAATCTACAAAAGAAAAAAATTGTTAAAACTTATTATTAATTGAAACTAATTATAAAAACTACAACATATATATTTCAAATCACAACAATACATCAAATTAACAAGTTACCTTGTCTTCATTGGAATATTCAATTTCCTTGGGGCCAAACCAGATTCAAACATGCCTTGTTCCCTTTTTCTTGACCTTTCCCATATTTTTAGGCCATGTTATACATTTTGGTAGATCTCTTTATGCAATTTTGATAGAAACATATGTCAAGTTTTTACAAACATTTTCATTTGTTGTAGCATATTGACACATGGAAAATGCATACTCAAAGCAAATGCATTGATGGCTTTCCTCCAAACCTAAAATGTCACAACTTACAATTGTTTTTGATGTAATAATCATTGTATTTAAATTAAATCCTTCATTTTTCACATAAACAATAGTTTTTTTTCTCAAGTTATACTTAAATTTTAATAACTTGATCAAGTTTTTGGCCAAAGTTTTCCTTGAAATATTTGCAACTTCAAAAAGATAAAGTGTAACATGTTTTGGTTGCTAATCAATTCCCAAAAAGTTAATCACAAGGCCTAATATGTCATGAACACTTTTGACATCCAAAGATCAGTGTTCACTGTTGCAAAATTATATTTGACTAAAGCTAGCAAAACATATAATTGTTAAGTTTTTTCCACCAACTCAAGGAACATTTATTGTGAGAATTGTTTTTTGGAAGGAAAAACAAGTCTTTTGTAAGCATAAGTGCTTCCTCCACAAAATTTCCACAAATTGCATGGGTAAATGATTTTTAACAATTAACAAGCCCATATCTTTAAAAAACAAATTTTGCCACATATGACCTTTCTAGAAAGGATTTTTGGCAGTAAAAAATTTGACAATTGGATTGCTAGATGGATTCGGTCTATTTTTGGTAGGTTGTTTCTTCATTTTTCCTTTCAAAAGACTCTTCACTTTTCTTTAAACATTTTTGCAATAATAGAATGGTTTACATAATGAATTTCTACCATGTGATTTCCATACTGTTCTTTGAGCATGCAATTTTTTAATATTTTCTTTCATTGTTTTTTTAAAAACTTTTGCAAGCATTTTTTTTCCATTACATCATTTGTGAACACTTCACATGCATTTTTACTTATCATATTTTCATTTTTAGAAGATTGGGCCATTTTCAATTTTCAGAAGAGAATGTGTGGCTTTGAAATGGAAAAGAAAAACCAAATAGATGTATGATAAACAAAACACCAAAAGCTACCCTCCAACCTAAAATGCAAGCATTTACAAAAAGAATTACAAATTATTAAATTTTTTTCCCAATTTGTTTTGCAAACACATATAAATAAAAGTTGAATGTGTTCTTGTTAATGTTAAACTTCTTTGAAAATTCTTTTAATAAAACAACAAAGTTGTTATAAAATAACAAAAAAAAAACCCTCTTGAAAAAATAAAAATACAAATGAAATAAATTAAAAAAAAACCAAACGAAAAAAGTGGAAGAAAACTAAGATTTTTAAAAAAAAGAATGAAAAAATTCATTATTTATTTATTTATTTATTTATTATAATGGAGGTCCACCACTTGCACAAGGTAACCAGTGGATAATATTTCATTGTAATACATGTAATGCAATAGGAATAACAACTAATAATGCGATGAAACAATAATAACACAAGGGGGGAATGGCAATGGTGGGTACTCGATAACATGAAGCAAGCAACAATGTGAAGTACTAACAACATGATGGACTAACAACCTGTGAAACTAACAACACACCGCTTGCACAAGGTGATGGCAATGGGGTTAGTAATTCACCATGCAATGCAAAGAGAACAATAATCAACAATGTGACAAAATAACAACACATGGGGAAATGGCTATTGTGAGTACTTGGTAGTGCAACATAATAGCCATCAATATGAAAGAATAGCGGTGAAAGAATAACATTCAATTACATGATGAAATAAGAACCCAATAATATGAAGGATCACCAACCAACAACACAACCCATTAGTGTTAGAACAACAACCTAACAATGCAATGGAACAATATTAGCAATACAATGAAATACCATGAGAAATGCAAATAACACCAACAACACAAATGAACAAAACTAGCAATGTGAAAAAACAACTAATTAATGTGACAACAAAATAACACCACCAATGCAATGTGACAACATCTAACAATGTGAGAAAACAAAATAGCACGTGATATGAAAGAGTAGGAAGCAGCACGATAAAATAACAGTCAACAACATGAAGAAACAACCACCAACAACACAAAAGAACACCAACCGACAATACAACGAAGCACGATGAAATAACAATCAACAACACAAAAAAACACCAACCAACAATACAACGAAGCACGATGAAATAACAATCAACAACATGAAGAAACAACCACCAACAACACAAAAAAACACCAACCAACAATACAACTGACAATGAAACAACAACCAACAATGTGATGAAACAACCACGAGCAAAGAAAAGAGCATTAATTAACAAACATATCAAAGCAATGCAATTGAGCAACACACAACAATGCAAAAAAACAAAAAAAAAAAGAAAAAAAGAAAACAATACAACAAGAAAAAATGGATGTTCAAAATTACATAAAACGAAACCCACTAGAGATTTTCGATTTTTTCATAGAACTGACCCGATTCTCAAATGTTTGAAAAAAAAAAACAACAACAAAGTAACCGGTTCTCAATAACCTAGTACTCAGTTGGGTGAGAATTGTCAATCCGGTTCACAAACCGCTTTTCAACAAATGTGATACCAGTCGGTTCTCATTGTGAGAACCGGCCTCTCAGTGAGAACCGCCAAATACTGGTATTGATGCGTATTGGTACAGTGAAGGGAGAGCGTGGTGGGATTGGGGGAGAGGGAGACGAAGAAGACGACGGAGGTTTTGGCGCAGGGAGGGAGAGGGAGGGAGAGGGAGGGAGAGAGGGAGCGAGGGAGAGGGAGGAAGAGAGCGGCAGAAGAGAAAGGAAGGAAGGGAGGGAATAGCAAGTTGTGTTTTTGGGAAAGGGTTTGAGTGCGGAGGAGGAGGAGGAGGAGGAGGGATTTATCAGGATGTGGCATGAGGCGAGGAGGTCGGAGAAGAAGGTCCATGAGATCATGGATGCGGCAAGGAGACGAGCTCAGAAGCGGGCGGTGTTCTTGGCCAAGCGGAGGATCGATCCGCACCAGACTTTGCGTGTGATGGGCAGCAGGTGTCGAGTGCACCATGATGCGACGGTGTATCAGGCGACGGAGGATCAGCAGGGGTTGATTCCGTGGAACGGGAAGGATGATAACCTTATCGATAGGTTCGACGGGCGAGCGCTCTTGGACACGATCAGGGAGTTTAGGAAGACGCAGCAGCATGTGGAGAGGGAAAAGACGGAGGAGGAGGAAGAGTTGGAAGAGATGGTGAATTTCCAAAGGTATCGTGACCTAATCAAGCATCGGAGGAGGGGTTTCAACGACAAGCAAGGGTTGGAGGATGTGGATCAGGAACTGGAGAGTAGAGCAATGGTATCATCCTCCTCGTCTGTCGACCAGAAGCAGAAGACTCTCGCGAAGAACAACAATACCTATGGGCAAGTGGGATTTGCGTATGAGGGCTCGGGTGTGTCTGGTGGAGGATTTCAAGACGAAATCCAGGCAGCAGCTGCAGCGGCGGTTGTGGACAGTGACAATGATGAAGCCCTAAGTGAGAAAGCAGAGGAAGAAGGCAGCAGTAGCGAGGATAGTGAGGATGAGCTCATTCAGGCTATCGGCCGGGAGCATGGTGTGCAGAGATTCAACTGGATGCTCAGCCTGGATCGAAAGGCTAAGGAGGAGGAGTGGCGACAAAAGGAGGCAGTGAAAGGAGACCCTGCCATGCGCAAACTGAGCAGGAAAGAGAGGCGCAAGGTGTCACAGCAGGAAAGAGAAAAGGAGAAAGAGGCGGCAAGGTTAGCCAACAATCGACCTGTCCATCCAGATCCCTACAGGGAGTTAAGAAAAAGCCCTACTTATGATTCATATTCCTACTCACATTTGAGAGGGCGGAGGGGAAGGTCTTTCTCTCCATCACCTCCGAGGTCAAGACGATACGATGAATCAGATAGGGATTACAGAGAAAGGAAGAAACGGGGATCTGGAGGTGCCGCAATACCAACTATTGAGTATATCACTGAGTTTGGGGATGAGGGTGTTGCAGGACCTTTGGCAGGGACTGTCCCTCCACCTGCCTCACCGCCAGCATCCCATCAGGTTGATGTTTCTTCCCACCAGCACTCAACCCGGCGAATTCTTGAAGCCATTCACAGCGATCCAGCAGCTATGGCTGTCTCAAATATGGTGTCAGGACCTTCATCCACTGAATGGGAGAGAGACAGAGACAGAGAGTCTAGCTATAGGGAAAGGGACTTGAAACCTCTGAGTTTGAACCCTGCATCTGCAATGGCCAAGCTCAACAAGCTTGGCACACCTGCTGCAGGTTCACAAAAAGTAGGCCAAGTAGCAGAGATCAAGACACAAGAGACACCACAAGAGCGGCTGAAGAGGATTATGAGCAAGCAGCTGAACAAGCAAATCAAGAAAGATACAGTAACAGAAATGGGAAAGAAGCGTGAGCAGGAGAGGGAGAGACAAGAGAAACTGGCAGAAACTCGTCGCATTGCACTCAGAAGGGGCCGGGGTCGCAGTCGTAGCCACAGCCGGAGCAGATCTCCCATCAGATACCGCCACAGGAGTAGAAGCAGGAGTCCCTCAAGATCTTATGCCCGATCACGCTCACCACGCCCTAGGAGTCGAATTAGAGGATAAGGCCATGAATTTGCAAGTGATGATACTCAAATCCAGAAGATACCTTTGTCTTTTCTGTGCTATCTATCCATCTCCAGTTGGGAGTTTTAACTGTTGTAGATTATTCCTCATATGGCTCATCTACTGAAGGAAAGATGGCACTGGCATTACAAACCTTTGTGTGCTTGAGTATCAGGGAATATCAGCAGGAATAATCCTTGCAGTTGGTGCTTTGTTTCCGGAATTGCTTCATGAGACATACACAGTCTCATGTGTATGAGAGCACAGATGTCTCATGCAGTATGAGCTCATGAATGCCTCAATGCACTCCACAAGATGGGCACAGAATGCTGGGGTCTCTCAACTGAGAAATGAGAAACCCTATATTCCCATGGACCCCTAGGTATGTCAGAAAGAGAAAAATCCACAAATGGCTGTAGGTCCCCAGGTGATTACAAATATCTGGCACTGGAATTTTGCACACTTCTTTATGACCTACAATTCTGCTGCAACATGTGACAGTGGGCATATCTGAAAGTAGCAGACCCAATCAAGAAGTGTTTCTCATTGGCAGCAGCAGTTGCACTACATCCCTTGCTAAGGGGTTATCTGATTCCTAATTTCTCTTTCCATGAGGTGCATTATATTTCTTGAAGGTGTTCTTGTCATCATTTGTTTGTTAAGCTCCCCAGTGTATTTGTTCTTCCATAGTGTGGTGCTAAATGGTGGGGAGAAATGCTGAATTCTCAAGAGTCCACACAGGCTTGAGAATTCTCACACAGCGCTGGGAATTTGTGGAATTGCATATTCAGAATATTGTTGTGCAAGTGTTGCTGGTAAAGGGGAGTTCAAAGATACAAAGCTTATATGGAAAGGAGACAGGTGGTGAGGGGAGATCAGATGAGACTTCACGTTGCTGATTGCACTTTAATGCAGCCAATACTTGTGTTTGTATCAAGAGTGGAAAAGTTCTTCGGTCCAGTGAGTACATATTTTTGGAGGCTAACATTTTGAAGGTTTATGCACCTTTTCCAGTTGTGTACCTTTATCTGTGTTCTTGCAGGATTTCATACTACTCCTTTCATTGATTGTTGCATCTCCTTGTATCAGTTGAGGAGATGAAATCAGATGGTTTTATCTTTATTATCCCCTGATAGTGAGATGAATACAACAGTGTACCTACCACATGGACTGCATGCACTTCCTTCTGAAATGACTCTGCATTCCTTACTGGATCATTGATTTGCAATCCCTCACTTTCAGAAGGACCTGACTTCCAGCAGCCAACATCCTTATCTCACAGATACTGAACATTGTGGAAGCAGTTTATTCCATTGAGAATCTGCATGCTCTAATAGATGCTTGCATTTTGTACTGATGGGTAGCCCTCAAGAGACAAAGCTGATAAGAAAAGTCAAGAATGATATCCTCATTCAGCTGCAACAAGCCATATGTGAGTGTAAGCTTTCTTTTCATTCTAGGCTGAGCACAACATAAGATGGCCCCCAAAATGGGATAGAACAACACTGAGCATTGTACAAAAAAAGTAACAAGGAACTTCAATTCAAGTGCAAGAGATACCAAGGCCAAGGCCCAACCCCTAATAAACTTTCATAAAGAAGACAACAAAGGAAACCTTCCCCCCATTTGGATATAACATCCTGGGGATAGACCAGTTTACAAGACTGGATGCTTTACAATCCAAGGCAGTATTAATCTGCATTTTCTCCTTTCCAATCTCCTGCTTGAAAATACATCATTGACACCTAAAACCTTCAGAGAGAACCGCAACACAGAAGGCAGAAAAACAACAAAACTGAGTCCAAAAAGACAAAGCAACGACAAAAGAACCCTGAAAGCACAGGAACAACAGACAAGGCTGGTGTACCATGGTTGCAATCAGATGCAATCCAGAAGAGGTGATCCTTCCAAGCTTGACATGCACTAAAGGAAGAATGAACTATAATGATAGCAGCCTGTTGTTCAAACTGGTGCAACCTGAATTCAGGATAAGCGTCAGTGTCATCAATTGATGAGCAATTTTCTTGGGATGCCAAATCACCCATCCTTTGATGTTCTCCACAATTGAAAGGCTTGAAAACTTCATCTTATGATGTGATCATCACCCAAGAAGGCACAAATTCTGTGCAAGTGGGATATAAACCAACATAGGAGCCATCCTGCTCAGAGGTCTACACATGTTACAAGTGGAAGGCACAGAAGAGTCATGCCTAGGGACAAACTTTTCAAAAATCCTTTTGTCTCATTGCATTTTGTTGCTTTGGAGAGACTCTAGTGAACAATACATCATGCCAGCCTAGATGATCGGAAATCAAGGAGCAAAGAATTTCTTATCATTCTTATTCTGAAGATAACTTCAGCATGTCATCTTCATCAAGATCTTCATGTTATGCATCTCCTTTGAAGTTAAGTTCGTTGTCTTCATCTGCCTCCAGGAGCATTTTCTCTGCCTTCATAAACCACTCTCCCTGCATGAATGTTCTCTCTCTATGTGCTGTCATGGCAGACATTGCCCTTTCAAAAACTTCTTGGCATAATCCCCCTCCTGCCTTGAACTGCTCTCAGCAGGTCAGAAAACTCTCCACTGTCACACTCCACTGTTACAGCTTCTCCATGAGGCTAAATTGTCTCCTCTTTGGTTCACCAGCCTTGTGACCCTCATCCAAGCCAAAGGCTTTTGGACCATACTTTTCTTGCATCTACTCCTTGGACAAAGTTGCATTCCTACATTCTCAGATACCTCCTCTAGCTTCTCACGGATGTCTTTGGTGTTTCCAATGCATCTTCACCTGTGTTAACTCTGAGCCCCTGCAACATCAGAGGTGGGTCTTAAGGGTGGTAGGGGGTATGCACCAAGTGCTCCAGGATATTAGTCAGGTGATCCATTCATATACTTAAATCCTGCTCGAGGTTTTTCATCTTGTTAGCAAATTTCTCACACCCTCTTCTCCCTTCTCCATCACCAAATCCTACATGAAAACTTCCCAAAGGCATATATCTGTCACCCCCACTACCTCCTTACTCCACCACTTGCTAAGGGTCACTATATCTTCCAGAAACACATGCTGCAAGCAGCACTTCTCACTATCCAATAAATGTCATCTGTGCCCTGACCAGCACAGATGCTGGTGTGAATCTGCTTCCAAACAGAAGTTCTGCCCTTAAAAAACTTGTATGCATGTGCAAGCATCATCAAACCATCAAACGTTCTCCCCTCACCCCCTAACCCTAATTATCTCATCGTCTGATACCTTTGTGTAGGTTTCTACCACTTGCAAAATGCTATAGAGGTCACCATGCCTCACTTTTTCCTGGAAAAACAGAAGCCTCTGAAGTTACCATGCCACAAGACAATATCTGGAGGAAGAAGTAAGTAATGGTTTGGGGTTTATGAGTACATAAACCTCAGTTGCTTCAAACTTGAGAGAGTCTCAGTTCTAAAATACATTTCTTCTTGACATGAAGGGACACTATGTGCACACATGAAGTTTTAAACTCTCGACCCAATCCTTGATTCCATCTCAATCAGAATCACAAAAACTCCTTATGTTCTAACAGTTGGCAGTATCCAACTTGTGACCTTTCTTGCAGCTGTCTCAATAGTTGAGGCTGCCCATTGCAAGAATCTTTAGTCTGAAATCTAGCAAGAAACTTCTCAGTTCACTAAAGATTTCATTAGAAGAAGATATAATGTACAGAGAAACAGCATTGTGCCAAAACTGACACTTACTTTCTTTGGCCTCACTTCACTCAAAAGGCACTGCTTGCACTGAACTCTACAAACCATGCAATTAAAGTTGTGATCGTAGCACAACAAAAAAAATCTGAATAGCTAGTGACAACCTCTGCTCTATTGAAGGCTCTGCTCTGCCTAACTGTTGAGAAAGTCTTTCATTGGATCATCGAAGTGAACCTTCTTCATCCTGTAAGCCTCCATATCCTCTTGTGTAACCTGTGTTTTGGAAGAAGCAAATTCAGTCAACTCACATTCAATGCAAAAAGCACTGTCAGACAAAAAGAAAACTTCCTCTACGCTGAAATCTCATGATATGGCAGTGAAACCACGGAACATAGTCAGCAAGGTAAGTGGATATGAAGTGCCAGGGATATTTCTTCAAAATGAATTGACAGAGACAAGATATACCTCATTGCTGTAGGTGACATTGTACTTGCGCTTTCTTTCATCTTTCTCTTCTCTCAACCTCTCATCCTCCTGCCACAAATAACCCACTCACTTTCAACAACCATGATGTACATACAAAAAAGCTGTTACTCACACAGAGTACACATTCTCAGTCATTGTTAAGACTTGTGAACAAGGAAGCAAATAAATCTAACAGTTGTAGCTCTTAGGATAACAGCTATCATTTCTGACAATGGTCCTTCAGTCAGCACAGGCTTGTATTCCTTATGTCTATTCACATTTTGCTCATCATAAGATCCAAAACGTTCTTAAAGTGGGGACCTCAGATGCCTGCACTGAGTGTTCAAAATTTGAAAGCTACCAAAGTCAAGAAGCTAAAACAACAGTATTCCACTGCTTAAACCATCCAGTATGTGAGACATCCACCATGTGCACTAGTTGATTGAGGTGGACTTGAGTGCTGCAGTCAACACAGAAGCTTCTGAAGAAGGCAAATAAAATTAGCACAGAGAGATTTTGACCCATCATGAAGTCCACAAAACAAAGGGGAAAAACTTGCCTTCTTCAGAGCATCTTTCAACTTCTTTTTGTCCAAAACCAAATCATCAGCCACCTCTGAACCCCAGGTAGCCAGATTCTTCTCCTCCTTTCCCTGGGGTTTGTCTTCAATGGCCTCCTTACGCTCAATATTGGCACGCATGAGATCAGCTGATGCTTCAGCAGCATCAATGCCAGCTTGGCCAGTACAATAGCTGTTGCGAATGAACTGTTTACAACACTTGTAGCCCCACTGATGGTCCTTCCACCATGAACCCCACACTGTTGTGTGATTGTTGATAAACACATCTTCCTCATATTTGCTCTTTGGTACAGTTTTCTCCTGCACAGTTTAAAGACAACTCTGATTAGCAAATAAAATGTGGCATACATGACTTGACTTCAGATCTTAATCCTCAGTTCACCAGTACACCAATTTGTACCTTGCTCCAGATTTTGTTTAGCTGTATCAAAAGTGAAAATCTTAAGGAAAAGTTGGAGACTGCTGAAATAATTTATAGAACACATGACATCAGCACCATACCTGTCCCTTAATGATGCGGCCTGCCCGATCGTATTCAACTTGGCGCTCAGTTTGACCAAGCAACAACTCCATTGGAGGCATCTCTCCAGATGCAGCATTTCCATACTTGTCCATAATGTCCTGCTTAGTCTGTGTCTTGAGCTTATCCTTCTTAACTTTGAACTCTCTGTGCAAAAGCTCTGCCTGTGAGGGGGCTGCTTGCAGGTGAATGTCTTGACCTTTTTCAAAAGCTTCCCAGGCATGAATGTTAAGTTGCTTAAACTCTTGAGCTTGGCCAGATGTCCTGTTCTGATTGTCACCCTGTAGAATTGAGGATAAGAAACATATCAGCCAGCTGACAGCTAACTCATGTAGAAGATGATATCATTAAAACTAACTTGATCCTTCAACTACCACCTTTTGTAGCTTTCTTTTACATCAATAAGCAACAGAGCTATTAAAGAATGGGTGAAGAGCACACCTCATAAAACTTCTCATTTGGGTTACTGTCAGGCAGAGGATCCTCACGCATGGAACGCGTCTTCGGGTCATAATATGCTGAATTTACATCCAAATTAAGCAGATACTTTGCTGTGTCTTCTCGTATACGTAGATTTCTGCATGCATATTCCACAAATGGTAAAGCAAAGAAGATGGCTCAATATCACTTCCTGATTTTGGGATTCCAAATGTTCCTTTTCGGACAAAGCTAACACAGGTTGATGTATCCTGCAACATTGCAAACACAAAATAACTTACCGCACAGTCCCTGTGCTGCCTCCTCCGGTGGTGCGCACACGCTTCTCAACCTTAGCAAAGTCCATCTGTTGGCTCTCATCTACTTTTGCTTCATCAACCTCCCCTCCATCTTTGTCCTCATCCTCATCCTCATCACTATCTTTGTCTGTCACTGGCTCTAAGCTGCTGTTCTTCTCCTCCAGCTTCTTGAGTTGCTGCTCCTTCTGATACTTGCGGCGTGCCTCATCCCGCATCTCATAGGAGTCAATAACTCTGCTGTATGTGGAAGCATCATAACCATTCCATCGGTCCCGTTTCCCATCAAAATCAAGCTCAAAAGTCTCAATCTTCTCATCAGGGGCAATGAACTTGTTTGTGTACTTGGCCCCAAGCTTGCGTGGCCGGTCCATGCAGGTTTTGGCATCATGAGTCATGGCTCCACAACTGTTACACCAAAAACAAAGTCATATATAGAGTGTATATATATCTAGAACAAACTTCCCCCTCCTGGACTTGAAACCTGACAACTCACAAATTGCAGAAATGTATATTGAGGCAAAGATTGGAAATTCTAATGTTATGGGGAACCACAATAGAAGTACATTTGGTTGATACATCCTATAGCCATGCCCAATAGCAGGATTAACATATGTACAAGATTGCAGAGGAAACTCCACACTAACTCTTGATGGTAAGTGTTGTGTTGGTTCCAGCAAAACCAAACCAGAATGACAAGTGAGTGTGGTCATAACCTTATAGGTGTCACTCACAAAGTATCAGACCATCACCTTCACCATCAATCAGCGTGACTAGTTGCCACCACTCACGCAGACTTCATCAGTGCATGAAAATGGGTGTCCATGTATAAAAAATCTGTACCAAAATCTTTTTCCTGAATTTCTGTCACATTTCTGGAAGCAACAGTAAGACTTAGTCCTTATGTTAGCTAACACTCAAGAGACAAAGCTAACTAAAAGAGTCACTGATTCAAGCTGCACCAAGCTTGTGAGGGTAAGCTTCATTTCATTTTAGCTTGCCTCTGTACAAGCAAGCATCTAAGCCTAACACATCAAGAGGCCGCCTATGCAGAGGGTCCAAGGTTGAGGCTTGAGGCCTCCTGCACCATGAACATTATCACTGGTGATTACATCAGGTGAAACCAGTGGCAACCGTGTCTGTGAGATTGGAGAGAAAACATCTTCACAAGTACGGAGAATTTCTCAACACTTCTGATTTAAGTCAGCATGAAACAATTAAGAGAAGACCTGATAATAAGCTTATGGATATTTCAGATCTAACACCATAACACCAAGCAATTAGCAAGCATAAAAAAGAAAGGAAACTGACCTAAAGAAAAGAGGTAAGAACAAAAACAAAACTGACGACTGGTTTGACCAACGGCAACAGTGATATGCATGCTCAGGGATATTCAACAGCAACATGTATGGTTTTGACCACCTAGCAGAACATTCCCTTTGCCTTCATAAGTTGCTGGCAATGGGTGAAGGTTAAATCTCAAACATTAACTCCAGTTTCTGTCACAAGACTTGCAGTAACAGGAAAACTAAGCAATAATGCTGGCTAGCTCAACGAAACCTAATAGAGCAGGAGAAACTTGGATGGAAAACCCCACAAAAAAAGAGAGGAAGAAAAGAGAGAGAAACAAGATGGAGGAATTTGAGAGCAAGAATCTTAGAGAATAAAATTGCAGAGATAAATCCACAATAACTCCCTTAAGTTAACCATTGTGTCAATAGAACAGAGACAACAAGTTAGCACATGCAGTGGGACTAGCACAAAGGGGGTATCCCAAGAAAGGTACATACTTGGTGCAGGCACCTTTTCGGTACTTGTCAGCTTGGAACACTTTCTTTCCTCGATCATACCAGTCTTTTGTGTAATTTGCATCAGTCTTCCAATTCCTTTGATGTTTCAAACTCTGCAAAGCACAGAAAACAAACATTATGCTTCTGACACTAGATATCCTTGCACTGAAGAATGCTCCATCACACATGCTGTGAGGTTCTCTTTCTCATTGTGTTTATTGTTCTGTATCATTGCAAGAACCCTCATCGGTTTTGTTAGCTGGAATTTGCTCAGAACAATTCCAAACTCAAAAAAAAGTGCAAAGAAGGCTTTGACACATGCAGAACCCTTACCGGTCTTTCAGCATTGAGATACCAGGGTGCAGATGACATATACTGTGGAATATGGGGATTGATTTCCTTTCCATCTTCATCAAGTTCTGCTGGTGCAAGTCCTGCTTTCCGAGCCTCCTCCAACTCTAACTGTTTCCTGTGATCCTCCCTTGACTTAAAGGCCGCTGAAAACCACAAAAAAATCATGGCATCAACTCACATACCAGTCTTGGCAGAAAAAAAAAATTGGACTGCAAGGCTGTTAAAGACAACACAGAACTAACAAGTTCCATAACAACAGATCTGTTTGCAAAATCGCACATCTCAAGAGCCTCACAACATCATTACCATATGTTTCACCGCAATCTAGAGATCATGCACCTTACTTTCGCGAGATGTTCTGTGTTCTGTGTTTCTGGCTTCTTGTTGCATACAAAAACACAGAACATCTCGCGAAAGTAAGGTGCAGAGTAAGGCCGACGCCCTCCCATCCCCCGTTGTCGATAAATTTCAAGAAGACCCGAAATGGAAGAACAGGGCAGAATGGAATTTCAGTCCCCTTCTTTTTCTTGCAAGCAACACCGACGAAAGAAAACTGAAGACCAAAACAGAATTACAGCCCTCTTCTTCTTGTTGCAAGCATTACCGACGAAAGAAAATTGAAGACCAAAACCGCACAGAGAGAGAGAGAGAGAGAGAGAGAGAGAGAGAGAGAGAGAGAGAGAGAGAGAGAGAGAGAGAGAGAGAGAGAGAGAGAGAGAGAAAACATGGCTGCTACGTCTTGGAGAAGAAAAAGAAAACGAATACTTCTGAATCCTCAAAGGCTCTTGGAAAGAGCAAACACCGCAAGTGTAATCGAATCCTTCCTTCCTGCAATTGCAGCAGCAACACGGGAAGCAGAACGAGAAGAAAACCCTAGAAAACACGAGAGCTCCAAACCCTAATTCTTCGTCGACATTACGTCCACGTCCTTAGAGGCCGATTCTACCATTCTTTCGTACGAATTAAAACGCAGAAAATGCAGAAGATATAGCTGAACTCGCAGCACATTATTCTCGTAACCATGCATACTTGTGAATAAGCATGGTTTAGAGGCCGATTCTGCCATCTTTTGTATGATTAAAAACCCAGAAAAGGAGGGGGTTTTATTATAACCTTCTATATTTTTGACTACCTACTTGAAAATAGGTGTATAAATTTCGTCAATTTTTTTTTTTTTTTCCCCAAAAAAATTAATTGAAAATCCCAAAAATCATTTTAATTTTCAATTTAATTTTAAAAAATCTCACTTTCTGGTGAAATCTCACCAATAAGAAAAAGGTTTCATCACTATCCCATTGACCATGATGGCCTTCACCGTGTCATTGGAAAGCCTTCAATGAATAGTATGGACCAAGGTGGTTTTGTAATGTTTAGACTTACCGAATGAGATTTATTGAACATTGAAATGTGTCCACATTGATATAGACTTATTGAATTTGATACATGAATTATATTACTATAACTCAATGATATTAAATTAAATTACAAGTTTTACATTATACAATGAAATATTGTGTGAATTTGTTTTTTCTCAAAAAAATCAACCACTCAACCATACATTCACATATGTGTAAATGACAAACTATATTTCATCATACTATTTTCAATTGTTTTTAATGACATAAAATTTGCATTATCATCATATTTAATATTTTTATGTGGTGTTTTGACTTCATATATTTAAAAATTATTAGGATTGGTTTATCACAAGGTGAAGGTTAGAGTGTATCGTGGATGCATCAATCTTGAAAGTAGTTTTTTTGGTAAAAGCCATAAATGTTATTTTTGTATTCAATGAATTTGATGCTAACTTATGAACAAAATAGTCCTTAATTGACATTTAAAAAAAAAAAAAATTTCCCCTATACTTGCACTTCCTAAAATGAACATATGCGAATATTCTTCTAATGTCTTAGTTTATGATACATAATGTCATTAAATATATTTTTATTCTTTTAAAAATATGAAAGAAAATTTCTATATTCCATTTTTTCTATATCTTCATTTTTTATGGATGCAATGAAAATATATTTGTTTGATTTGCGTGAAGACAAATGTGTATATTTAATGCAAGAGCATGTTTTTTTTGACATTATTGGTATTGCTTTTAATCTAAAATTTGAAAATTTTGCATCATCATTAAGAAACATGTCAATCAACAAACCATTATGTTTAGTATTTGTCCATCTTGTAACCAATTCTTTGAGTTGAAACTATTTATTGCTTTTATGTTTTATTGCATTAAAATATAACTACAATTAGGCAAATGCTATACACAATTAGTGACTTGAATATAATTTTCAATTCAATTGGGGGTTGTTGTTAGATGAAATGGTTTTCAAATCAACATTTGTCAATAAACATGGATTCACCAATACAACCCGGATTCTTTTGTGTTTGTACCAAAGAAAAATCATATGTCCCTAACTCACTATAAGATTCAAAATTTCATCAACCATTATTTACTAATTCAAAACTATTGGTTTCAAAACTAAAAACATATCATAACTCATATACATTATCATTTAAAGACTTAACATTAACTTGTTATATTGCCATTATCAAGATGTTTAACATGATTATAACTTACAAACATCTCACATATCATGCAAGTTCAAGAAACAACAATTGAAAAAATCTCACTTTAATAAAACAAAATACAATCATATATCTATTTGCCTTTCAAAACCATGTTAGTTAATTAAATGATATATGACAACAATGATATATGCTAGATCACACTTATTGTATTTTCCTATCAAGTTGGGTACTTTGATGCCTAATATTTGTTAAATAATGGAAAAGTCTATTAGGCAAATGGATTTGTAATTTTAGTGGAAATAGGCATTTTTTTTTATTTTTCTCAAATTAGGCATGTAAATTGAGAAAATATACATATGGGGATAGGTATTTGGGTGCACATATAATTAAGCTTCATCATTAGTGTTGAGAGGATTGAAAAAACAATTTTCACTAGCATTTTCACCGACAATTTTCATTGTCAGGTATGGCATTTAGTCCTTTTATTTTGTTTAAGTTTGAAGAGTTGTGCCTACATGATATTATGTTTTTGTAGAGATACGAGTTTGTTGTAGGATTCATGCTTAAGGTGTTCTATGTGAATTATTTTTGCATTGATTGTGCTTTGAAATAATTATTTTTTATTAGGATTTTCATGAATTATTTGAAAAAATAGACAATTTATAGGCATATTTTTGAGAATTAGGCACGATGAACATGCGAGTGTTAGATACTTTTCCCTTTTATTTAATTTCGGCCTAACTTTGATTGGCAAGTTTGATAATTGTAGCTACCTTTAATCCTAACACCAGAAAAAACTATACATATTATTTCCCTATACACATCTCATTCTATATTTCTTACAAACTTTTTGGAGATATTATATGAATTCATCATTGTAGCATCAACCTCATGTCCCATAAATTTTTGAGATGATTTTTAACATTAACATGCTTACAACCTCCAAAGATTCATTACTTGATGCATATGTGAATTAATGTACTTAATTATGGATTCTTTATTAAGTATTATAATGTATTAGAAGAAGTGTGGTACATTGTTGCCACATTAGGGGGAATTTGTTTTGGAATTTCCCATATTTTGATAGAAGGTTCTAGCTTGTTGTCAACATTTAGGATGATTCCTAAACTTTTTTACTTTCCTCTCGCCAAATTTGGCTAAATTTTGGCCTAACAATTTGACCATGTTTAAATAAAAAAATAGAAAATATTTGTTTTAATTTGACCATAAAATGTATCATAATACATATACTATAACTGGTATATATTTTCTTGCACTTAATTTCATACACATTAAGGGGATAAAGTCACCTCATTTTCCTTGCCAGCATTTTTATTTTATTTTTTTATTTTTGGGGGAGGGGTTGGGTGCTGAATTTCTGTCTCTTGATTACAAAAGAAAATTCAGGTGTAATTCATACAAAAGACTTTTGTGGAAAAAAAGAGAGTGCCAAAGTTGCCAGATTTTAAGGATTTTTTTTTTTCAGAAATTTCTAATTTTAAGACAATAGTGCCCTGCAGTTCTCACTAAAACATATCACGATTCTTAAATATTTTTTTTTACTTCCCTTTCTGACTTGTGGCCAAATTTGGCTAATTCATCTTGTGGATGATAGCCAATATGACAATGTGGCTACACCACAAAATTAAAAGAATAAAGCCTGGTTCTCGTCAGCTTGTTATAGGATTTTTTTGCACTACAATTTGATTTATTGCCTGGTACCGAGTTGGTACTTTTGGGTTAAGAATTTTTCAGGTTGATGTAATAACTAGTAACTAGTGGTACCCGTGACCTTCGGACATTCGTGGTTACGCCACTCCAACCACCCCGAACGCGTAGTGGTCTCGACCGATGTTGTAGGGGTATTAGAACCAGCTGTGTGTACTCTCAGGTTATTAGTCCGGGTATTTACTCCCTTATCGTGAGAAAACCCAAAACCCCGGTTCTGACATTTTGAACCTTGGTTCCCGAAAGTTTTAGAAATTTCCAAAAACATGCTCCTATATATAACCGTCGGTTCTTTCGGTAGTGCGGGGGGGGGAAGGTTTTTATATTCGCCTTTGGTGCGGTGCGAGAAGGATGTGATCCGATTGTCATTCCTACCCTTCGGACGGCTGCAATGCTTTGTGGAGACAGTTTGTACACGAAAACCGTGGTGGTCCAACCCTGTCACAGACTGACACCGGTCGCCCACTACTTCACCGGCCTCTCCCTCCCCCACCCCCCAAAACCCCCGTCACATAGACAGACAGACGTAGTGAATTAATATATATGATTCCGACCATCTTTCTTCTATACTTTAATAGTTTTAGAATCTGGGCTACTTATTCTATTTCATAATAATTAGTTGGGGGTGGTGCCTCACAAGTCCAACCTTTTTTGCTTTGCAATGAACCAATTTGATTGGCCCATCGCAAAAAAAAGGCTGAAACTATGGAAGCTCCCCAAAATAGAAGATTCTAAGATAGAGTGCCTCCCCTTGTGGCCCACCTATATAGGTAAGAAGGGGAGGATTTTGGGCAGAACATATGGGATTAAAGTGAGGTGCTATTGGGAAAACCCTTGGGGAACACATTGAGAACTTAGGACACATATTGAGAACCTGATGGGAACCCATTGGGAACTTGAAAGGAGCATGTTGGGAACAAAGGAAACTTTAAAAGAAAAAAAATCAAGGCACTTTGAGTGCATGAAATTTCTATTTCCAAAACTGTTCGTCACCATTTTTGGCCTGGGCTAAGACCCCCCCCCTTATAAACTGGGGGTACTTATCCAACTCTCTTCCTAGTTCTTGAATTGCATAACTTTAAGTTGCCGTCTTTTGTGGACAATAATGTGGTTACATATGATGAAAACCCCGCAAACTTCATTAAACAAAACACACAACAAAAGGGAAAAAATAAAAGGAACCAAGAGAGAGAACCTAAGTCCAAGACTGAAGTGCAAAACCCAAAGTGGGTCACTAAGGGACAAAGGACAAATTTTTATTTTTTTTAGGGTTTAAGTTTTAATAAGCTTGTCAAATAATCCGGGGTCATTATTTGATTTTCCCATCTGGGAATTGAAGTAAGCAATTTAATAGTTAAAAAACCCTCACCTCCCTCAAGTTGGATTTTTATTTATTTATTTATTTATTTGGGTCATTTAGTTGGAATGGTGGTCATCCACAAGAGGAACGAGAAATCAGTCAATACATCCATTCAAATGAAATCAGATTTATTTTATTTTATTTCATTTTCCATTTTCCCCTCCTTCAAGACCTACCCATTCCCCCCAAAGTGAAGAGCAACATGTATAGGCAGGCCATCCGAGCCTAGTAATTTTTTCAATAGTTATGAAGAATGATGGACAATGTGCATCATTGTTATAGCGAGAGGCTAACTCATGACGGTGACCACATTATTAGTGCTCATAATTCCTTCTTTCTTTCATTCATTCTTTCTTTGTTGTAGGCCTAGTTGGCTGCTTATGTAACTTATTAAGTGGTACCACTTTAGTTGAGGACCCAAACTGAGTGATTATTTTCCAACAAAATTTTGTCCATTCTCCAACAAAAAAAAATGGGAAAGATTTGGAAAAATCTGTTCTTTTTTAGTGTTTAAAATTTCACTCATTTTTCTAATTTTTGAAAAATAATTTTGCCAAATTATTGACATCAAAAAATTGAAAAAAAAGCCCTGGAACTCAGTGAATTTTTTTGGACAAATTTTTTTGGACAAATTTTTTTGGGAAGATTTTTTTAACAAAAGAAATGGGAAAAGTTTTGGAGAATGTGTTTTAAGCCGAACTACAAACTTGAAGCCCACTCACCCCAAAAAAGAAAACCAGGAAAATAGCCCACTATGCAACAAGTGTACCAAAAAGTTGGTCGGTTCTTGATGGTTATGAAGAACCTCCGGGTTTGGTTCTAAAAAGTTAATTAGAGTGATTTGGTTCTGCTTATGGTTTCTCAAAAAGAAAGTGAACTTGGAATCCGGTTTTGGGTCTGGTTCCACAAAATAATGAATTCCAGTTTTGGTTCCGGTCCAGTAACCCAGACCACAACACTGTGGTTAACTTCAAGTTAACCTGTGGTTAGCCCCCAATTCTCACCAGATTTCTTCTTATTATTATTATCATTATTATTATATTTATTATTCCCTCCCTAAAGTAAACTCCATTCGGAGAGGGGGGCCAAAAAAAATAAAAACAGGAAAAGAAAAAAAAGGGTCGATCTGAGGTCTCGTTATTTTGAGGATCTGGGATGTGGTTTGGGCCTTGGCTGCTGCCCTTCCTTAGCGCGACAGCCAGCCAGCCCGACCGACAAGCTTCTTCCCCTCCGCAGTCCGACGAGCTTCCCGTCCGCCGCTGTTGCTTCCTGTGTCGCATCCGCACCAAAATCAAAAGCTTTCACGGAGCTCCGATGTCCAAAAAACAGGAATTTGATGCTCCAGATGTTCAGGTTTCCTCTCTTCTCTCTCCGAATTTATCTTTTCCCCCCAAATCTGTGTGGTAAGTGCCGTTGGATCTGCATGTGGCTTGAGCAAGGAAGAGCCGGACTTCGAAAAAATTTCGTGAGAAAACTTATGCATGTCGTGATCGGGATTTTCAGCTTGGTTTTGGTTACTAATAGTCGCACCTTAGACTCAGTTTTTATACTTGCAAGGTTGCTGCATTTCAAACCTTCCGCTTTATCTGATGTCGTCTGAACTTTCGACGTCGGGATCGAAACGTGCTTTTGATCGATTGCTTAATCACAAAAAAAAAGATTAAGCAATCGATCGAAAGTTCAGAAAGTTCGTGCTTAATCTCTTTTTGTGCTTTTGAGATGATTAGATTTCTCTCTACTTTGATCTGCGTCACCGCAACAACACTGCTGCAAGTAGCTGCGCGCTACCTGAGAATGATGGAAATCGAGTGTATATCATTCATGTTGTTCAAGCCTTGCATGTTTCCAAAACAATAAGGAGCGTGCGATTGGTACCTGACAATCAACTTTTCGAAGTCCTTCCACATTCCCTTTTAAACAACTTCTCTCTTTTCGTGTGTCTGCGATGGCTTATAGACGTGTTTGTTTCTCTCTGCATTGTACAACTTTCCATTACGGCATTTATGTTATCCATGTTTGGTTTTCTTTCTCATCTTTTTTTTCTATTTCGATTTCCCTGATCTGGCCGATTCTGGTTGCCACTAATCTCGGATTGTTCAAATCTCGTAGTTCCTTACGGATTTGTCTCTGTTTCCGATGGAGTTTGTTTGTTTGAATACTGTTGCAAGCAAACAGCAAGCAATCACACATGATGTTGCTTGAGCAGCATTTCAGCAGCAAAATGCTGCTGAAGCTTCTTTGCTTTGAAGTGGAAAGCAAGTGTCGTTCGAAGACAATGTTGCCGATTGGACGTCGATGCGTACGACGTCGTGTTGATCACAAAACACGATGGTTTTATGATCGCTGACTATTCTCGCCTGATTAAACAGACGCTTGGATAGATCAGCATCGTATCGATCTCTTTGATTTCGCAAACCCCTGCAGAGACTGTGCAGCATGTCCCGTCGTTCCGACTCTCGTGCAGCAAGCTGCTAAAGTCTTCCAAAGAGTCACGTTGCATTTGTACATAACATCTCAAGTCGTTACAACTTTACAAAGTAATACGACATCTGCAACGGAACTTCGCTGATCGAGAATGCCATTTTGTAAGGGCGCAGGATCGAAGGAAGGATCTGCTTCAGATCAGCTCTTAGGCCGACGACTTCTCCAACATGGAACAAGCTGCCGTCAAGTTACGAACCTCAGGTCCGAACGTCTGAACTTTGTTGCTTTCAAAACTGTGTACAACAGTATGGACTGCGTGTCGTAGGTCTCATCCGCTACCTCATGTACGAAAATGAGTCAGGAAGGAGGCGGGCGAAAACGAAGAGTTATAAAAGCAAAGTCGAGAGGCAGGACTACGTTGTACCTAAAGTTAGATAGCGAAAGGCCGTGAAGGCGCCGCGTCTTGCGGTCCATCGGAACCTGCACATTAGCGACATACTTTAGGGCTTCTCCAGAGCGCGAACGCCTATTCCTTGCTCTCGTCGTTGAAACAGTGCAATGCTTGCACCAGTGTTGGCACCTACAGTATCATCATCTTTTATATATCTACAATTTTGTCAAAGCGGCACTGCATTGCATAGTATTGTTGCGGGAAGTATGATCAGCCCAAAGATGTGAACTGTAACCTTGTGCCACAACATTATATGACCTTGTTTTCTCGCTACAGTAAATTATTTCTATGGCACATAATTTCATGCTGACTTGTTATTCAGCTGAAGGTCTCGATGTTAGTTCTTCTGTGCAGAAATTTGGACAAGAAGACAGCCCCTCTTCATCACCACCACAAGGAAGCATCAACGTCAGGTGTATATGGCCACACCAAACAAAACATGAATCTGCTGTTCTTTGGCTGTTCCAATCTAAACCTTACTCATTAAGAACATCCTTCACCTAGACAATAAGAAGCTTGATTGGAAGCCTTGGTTACTGACAGTCTGTTTAACAGGAGAGTTGAAGGACATGGTGATCTCAAGTTCCACAGATAATTTACAGCATGAATCCAACATACTCACCCAGAGATTATCAAGGGTGTGTTCTGGTCATGCCAACAATGAAGGTGAATGTTTGAGCAGCAGGACAAATTCATCAGTGTTACTTCCAGCTGGAATGCTCATGACCCAACAAAATCTCAATGACAGGTTTGTTTTCTTATCCAAGGGGAAACAATTCAGCTGGGATGGTCGTTACCCATAAAAATCTCAATGACAGGTTTTTCTTAGCCAAGGGGAAACAATCCAGTGATTCCATCAGTCCCCAATCAAACAGTTTTCACCAGGACTAATTTCTAGAAGTGAGGTGAGTTCTATGTAAGAAAGTTCTCTGTTACTGCAAACCTTCAGATATTTCAAAGCTCAGTCATGACCCCTGTGCATCTGCTTGCAGTAATGGAGACAGTACAGGCTATGCACAGTTGTGCATTCTACAATGGAAATTCATGAGTTATTCCTTTCAGCACTTATACCATGTGTATTAGGTGATGGGTCTTGATATGTTAGCAACTATCACTTAGATTATGCTGTAAGCATGGACAAAGAAAACTTCACATTCATCAATTCCTTGTGTACAACACCAGGCAATCCTCTAGCTTTATGTAAGTACCAAGGTAGAGTACCACTGTATGATGTAAAATTTAGCCAGTAATAATGTATGCAGATTGAGTTTCAATGTGGAAATATCGTTTATTTGGATTGCAAATGGCATCAAAATGGGGATAATATTTCCAGGGAGTGAATATCTTTGGTGCTCTAGTTCTGGGGTAAAAAGCAGCCCCAAGTTCAGTTCAAATTGTGGTGAATTTCTGATCTGTTATTGTAAAATAAAAGCAGGTACTGCCAAACAGGGGATACACAAAGTGCAATGAGCATTCAGTTTGACCAAACTGCTCTTCCCGATTCTATAGCAGATGACTTGTCCAACAAGAGGTGTGTTTATTGAGCTTATAGAGTAGTATGCAAGTATAATCCAATTTTCAATAGGTGGCATTATTGTTCTCATGCAGAGCCTTGTGTCTACTGCGGTATGAAGTAGCTTGTGTTTAGCATAACTGCAGTATTGTAGAAGCATAAGGCACAGGCTGCCATGATTCATATCTGCACTCGCCACCCTTCTTCATTTTGCAGGTTGTGAATATTCCTTGTCAATCTAACATTATTGCAATACAATCTTGACCATATGAAAATGGGGGATGTTGCACTCCAACCTTTGCTCAATACTGATATGAAATTGAATCTCTCCTGTCAGCTCCTCTTTTGTGCTGTTTTAGCTGAAAACTAGACATTTAGGACCATGTTCTCTCACAGATTCATCAACTATTCATTAGATGAAGCAAAAAATCCAGTAACAGGCATTTGTAGGCATTTCTGAACCTAGTCATGAAAATTGAAGCACCTTGTCTTGAAAGTTTTTGATTTGGGCACTCTGAAGATTGCCAGATTACCTGTGTTCTTCCTCAGATGTGTAATCTCAGTAACCCCAGCAAAGGAAATTGTTTACTTTGCAGCTCAAGGTTATTTGGACCTGCAAGGACGTCTGAGCTTTGCAGGTATTTTACAATGCCTGGAGGATGTGTTCGTGGAGATAAGTGCTTCTATGCCCATGCAGAGGAAAATTTAGTACAGACAAGTGTTGTGTCAGCGAACACAAGGCAGGCTTTCACCACCAAATATGTTGGAGCAACCAAGGTGTGGAAAATCTCTTCCTCTGTGTCATCATTTTGATACCATCCCAGTTCAGTTTCTAGGGACTCACATGAGGAAACCAAGCAAGAATATGAGTACTTACTTGCATCTGCCTATTTCTTTCCAAATCTGCTGGAATGTAAACATAAGTTGAACTCTCAGAAGCAGTTTCATAATGGTGCCAATGTCAGATGATATGTTGCACCTATGATTCCAATAGCTTATAATGACTCGTAGAAACTCCTGCCGAGATACACATGGATCTGGGTGTCACTTTGAATTCAGTTGAGCTCCTCAGTTTCTGCACTTGTCTCAGAGTTTGCAGCGGTTAACTGAGGATCTAAGCAAGAAAATCTTTGTGGGAGGTTTGCCACCTTCAGTCGAATCTGGTAAGAGCTATGATCCATTCAATTTTTACTCTGCAAATTACATTTATTTTTCTGCCTTTTCTGAGAAGACTAAAACTGGAAGTCCTGCTGAGGGTCCTGGTTTTCTGGTCACATGATTTGTATTAGCTGTCTCACACACAGGAATTGCTTCTCATCACACCTTTCAGCTCAATGGTTTGCACCAGAATGCATTTGCACACATGGCACTGTTTGTGGGAAATGTTCATAGCTTCTCAAGGCAATGGCAACTAGGCTATCTACCGAGTTCAAACTCTTATTGTTTGTGATAATGACTGCAGATGACTTGCGAAACTTTTTTGAGGCTAAGTTTGGTTCAGTCCTTGATGCTGTTGTAATCGGAAGTCCATCAGGTGATACTATACAATCACGTGGCTTTGGTTTTGTGACATTCAAGCACACAGAGTCTGTTGCAGCTGCAGTTGAGGCTCACTACATCAATCTCCATGGGAAAAAGGTAAGCAAGAATCCTGATGTTGTCAGGTTTCAGAAGCAGTTGATCAATGGGTAGAACATCCTTGATTTCACAGGTTAAAATTTCATGACGTTTTGCACCTACAGGTGGAAATCAAAAGTGCAGTTCCACGTTGTGACCTTTCACCACCTGAAATGTCAAGAGCTGGAGATTTTTCACTTGGAGACCATACCAGATTTCCTGCTAATACAACAATAGAGGTGACTAAAAGAGAATTCTTCAAACTCTCACCAGAGTCCTCTTTTCCATCTGCATCCAACACTCCACAAGTGCACAGCTGGCAGAAGTTGGGTGAAAGCCAGCACATTCAAACCAATGAAAACACTGCTTTTACCAGCAGACTTTCTCCAGTCAAAGAGCTCCCCGACTCATATCTGTCCCCTGCGATGCGGGGCTCATCCAGAAGCATCCAGGCATCCAATCCTTCATGGTTGACCAAATTTCTGCAGTGGCTCCCAGTGTTTTTGACGGGAGTATCAATGCGGTTAAAGGAAGGGGACTGGTATCCACTGTCTTCTCTCAAAGGAGATTTCAGAGCAACTTGTGGTTTGGAGCTAGATCACTTGGGCCTTGGATATGAAAAGCTCAGTGATTTTATCCGATGCTTGCCTGATTTGTGCAGAATGAAGATTGTACCTGTTGGAAGGGGGCCAGCAACTCATATGGTTCTCCTTCCAGGTTTGCCACAGTTTGCTCCTACAGCAACATTACATGGTCAAGGAAGGCCTCATAGCCCCTTCTCAACAATCAGGTCATCAACAGATGGGATCCGAACTTATGCTGATGTTGCTGCTTGCCAGAGTGCGAGTCTGTCAGGAAAGGCATACCCAGTACCTGCTCCACCGGGGTTCATACCTCCTGTAGTTCCATCTGGTGCTGTTTCGTATCCAGTAGCTGCTGCACAGGGGTTCATACCTCCCTTAGTTCCATCTGGTGCTGGTCCCACCAATTTTACTGCACCCCTTCAATCTGGTCAACCAGTTGATTTGACAACTTCCATTTTACAGTTTGAGACAATGTCATTTGCACCTCCCACAGCTCCATCTCTGGTGGATGTACCATTCCCTCTTCCCAATTTGGCATACAGAGGAGGCAGTAGCACAACAGGCTTACCCTTCATATCAACTGGAGCAGTTGGAAATATAGTGACTGGTGATGCTGCAGTGCTTCATGGATACAATTTGGAAATAAGTAACTTGCCCACAAGATGTCCAGAATTGAGCTCTTCATCTGATGAGCAGATGAATCTGGTCACCTCCCTACAATCCTCTGACCAAATTGGATCAATACTTTCAAGGGCACTCCAGGCATCTGGTAATTGCTCTGCAAACTTCTCGTCTGAAGAATGGGCCACTTTGACAGGGTTGCTATCCAGCCACAAGATTGGAGGTGAAACAAATTTCCCACAGGACAGACTAGAAGCTATCCAGGAACAAGACAGGGCATCTACTTGGCTGCCTTCAACTGAAATAGAAACAGCCAATAGCCAGATAGATCCAAAGCCCTTTACTGTATTCAATCATCCTTTCACAGGCTTTATGGGAGGCATGTGGGGTGAGAAAGTACAGGATACCCAGGACATGGAGGGTTGCAGCTACCAGGTAACTTACTTTCTTGCTGCATGCAATTGAACGATCTCAAAATTCTCCAGCTATTCTGGGGCATGCATGGGGGCTGGTGTGGTCTTTGCTTATAGTGCCTTCTTCTTTTTTGTAACCTAATGCAGCTGTTGCAAGATAATACATTGTCAGAATCTACCTGACAATGTCTTCCCTATGCCATATCACAATTCAGAACATGTGTTTCTGTCTTCCATTACCAATTGTGCTGCTGCAGAACTGTAAAGGGGTTGAGGTGCTTGAGTGATTCTGTCTATGTCCACAGAATTCTTTTCAAAGCCCTTCATCAACTTACACTTCTCTGTGCGGGTTGGCACCAACACAAGCAAGCACTCGTATGCAAAGGAGACCTGTAGATGGAGTATGCGGACTTTGCTTGGAGAGGCGAGCTTTATTGATTGCAATTCCATGTGGCCACCTTGATCTGTGTCCAGGTTGCAAAGATAGTCTACGACAGGTTGACAGCCACCAGCACCAGCACCATACTCGATGCTTCCACTGCTATGGTCATGTTGAGCAATGGTTACCTCTTCAATAGATGATCTGCGACTAGAATCTCATTGTCTGAGTAGAGCAAAGCCATGGTACTACTACTTCTACAACATCATTTAGTGTTGAAATTGAAGACAATTGCACAATTTCAACTATGTGTCAAATTAGCTATGGCTGGTACATTTTGGAAATGGTACCAGTTAGACAGAGCATGATTTTGATTCATCTCTGTCCTCAGACAAAATTAGCTAAAGTTTCTAGCCAGTTAATGCTCATGATCCTGTGTGGGCACATACAAATGCATGACTTTTTTCAACTGTTAGGAAGCTCTGAACATCACCCAGATCTATTATCTACTCAGGACATAAACATCACCCAATTTGTGTGAATTAAAGCTTCTAACTCCTGCTGCTACCTAGCTCATGATAACAAAAGCTCAAGGACAATAATAATCCTCTCTAGTCATAGTACAGTGATTTGTGTAGATCAATAAGACATTCTCGCCAGGTTGTGTGGTTGCAGGCTGAAGATGCAAAGAAGACGTATTCTCAGGTATGAAAGAAAAATTGCCTTTCCCCCCAGATTTCTCAATTTTGTTGCAGAATTGCAGGTGCTGGAATCCCAGTGGTGGAGACTATTATGTGCAAGTTTCAGGCTTCCAGTTTCGGCTTGGTGTTTGAAGAAGAATGAGCATGATGAAGAAACAACTGTAGCGTCACTCCAATCTGAAAGGTATGTATGTGTATGTGCCCAAAGAACTTAAATAAATCCATGCTGCATCTTCCAATCAGACTTTTTTTGCCTAGTCGTGTGGGATCCTCCCATGAACAACAAGAAAAAGGGTCCGAAGTTGCACCTTTAAAATGTCTTGAGGAACAAAGTCTCCATTCCGTATGCCTTGTTCTGTGCATCTGGATTGCCTTCTGCATTTGAGTTGCCTTGGGTCGGTTTTTTTAGGGTCAGGGGTGTTGCATAATCTGAGTGGAGATTTGAAAAACCTGTAACTTGTTTTGAGAACTAGTGAAGACTCAACTCAAGAGAGTAAAATTAAAAGACCTACGGGAGAGGGGTTAATTGAGAGATGTTACTGTGAAAAATTCCTACTTACAAAAACAAGGCAAGCTACAATTGTAGATTATTGCAGGGCCCCTTATTCAATAGAATTTTCATCTACAGAATGTAGGCTGTTTCAACAAGCAAAAGCCCACTCCTTTTGTTTTCGGAAATTCACTGCCTCTTTTTTTCTTCAGATACCCACTGGATACTGGGTAGTCACTGAAGATTCAAAAAGTTCTGCCAGAGTTCTTTAGACCAGGGTAACTCCTGAGGAGTAGTAGGGCCTTCCTGAAATAAGCACTCTCTAATGCAGTGCTTATATTGAGAATGGCCTGCTTGCACCTTGGGTGTTACCCTACACTAATATGAATGTCTTGAATCAAACAAACAGGGTTCAGCAGCCTCAAATCTGAACATTGCAAATTTTGAAAGTAGGTGGAGTTGATACACGCTCATATATACCAAAAATACAAGTAGATAATCAAACATTTATTCATATATTCATTATTTTTTTTCTTTTCCTAAAATTTTCATGACTATAGGTGCATCAAAATGGAGGTCTAAATCATCACCTCTTTGAATTCTAGAGGCAACTAAGTAAACCATGAACAAGCAGGAAGAGGATGAACATGTCCAAAGAAAAAAAAAAACATGCAATAGACCTCTCAACTTTTCTACCTAATATTTTTGTCATTTCTTGTTTGTTCTTGTCAGTGATTTAAAAAGATATGCATTCCAACTTGAGTTAAATTTACAATCCCTCTTTGAACTCCAAAAACAATTGAGCTATGTCCAAGTAATCTTAAGCTCCAAACGTTTGTTTACCTTGCCAAACGGAACACTTATTAAACATAAGCTTCAAATGGCTTATCCTATTGAATTATAAACTTATTGCTCCAAATCGGAAACTATTTTCAAACCTGATATATATCTTTCTCATTTTTTCTCCATTTTGAGAAATCTTCATGACAATGTGTGCATCTAGTGAAAGTCTGCAATATCTGTTGGAACTCCAAAAGCAACCGAGTTACATTCAAAGATTTAAATCTCTCTAAGAGAGCTTTAAATGTTTGAACACCAGCTTGTCTACCCTAGTTTCGAACTAAATTTAGGAAAGGTCTGTGAGTATATTTCGAAGTGTATTAGTAAATACAACAGGAGAAACAATACTTACTAGAGACAATACTCTGCCTGGTATGGTACAGTAAGCAAGCCAACAAGACTAGGGTATGATGAAATCTTATGGCCTTTGAAAATTACAGGGATCTTCTGAACTAAACCTGAGAGGAGCGGGTATTAGAAATTGCACCAAACCCTCAATGGGTATCAAAGTTGATAATTGTGATTATGAATTTTTTTGATACCCAGTATTGATATAACCACGATTATCAAAACAGAATGAAATGCCCCATTATTATATAGAATCGCGATTCTCAAATTGTTTTTAAAAACTCAAATATCTGCCTATAACCGCTGAGTCTTTCATGAAGCCCTGTGGTTCTTTGAAGTGTTTGGAATACCTGGAACTGATGGTTCTTTGAATCAGATTTTTCTGCAAATACACGGAACCCGGCGGTTCTTTTATTCTGAAAATTTCTAACACTCAGAGCCGACGGTTCTTTGATCCTGAAAATTCTCACACATACGGAACCGGAGGGTATTAATAACCCAATACCCGCCCCCACATTCAAATTAACTTCCAAGTCTCCAATTCAAAATTACGTGAAAACCCTAACTCAAAGTCAGAAATGAATCCTATAACTGAACGCTTTAAAACCCTAACAAGCCCTAAACCCTAAAGCTCAATAAAACCAGGCACTAAACCCTAAACCCGTATGCGTCCGTGGCGAAGAGGGAGAGAGTTATTTCCCCCCGCTGCATTGCTTGCGTTCCACAAACAAAGAGATGTGTAAGTATTCAAGAAACTTGTTGGGAGCAAGCTCGAATCTTGGGTGCATTCTGGAGTTGTGAAGAATAGTTACGTAATGCAAGAGTTGCGGATTGCTTGCTTGCTTGATTGATATTCGCGCTCACTTTCGTTCTCTCTCGTCTTCAGAGGGAGGTAGGGAGAGTCCTGTGCAGCTCTCCGTTGGAAGGCATTGTGGAAGTGGCGGAGGAAGTGCTTCTGGAGCAGTTCGTTGTTGGGTAATCGGCCGTTTTTGCAGATTTGCTCCTAGTGGAGAGAAAGAGTGAGCATCTCTTCTAGAAGCGATGATGGCGGCTTCACCGGCTTTGCGGCTGACGCGGTGCATAGCTGAACGCATTTACTCATTTTCAGAAGGCGCTGCAGCAGGGAGTTTGAGAGGATTGGGGGCCTCATCAGCACGTTTCCAACGCTTCAGCACCCAAGGCTTCGGTGAGGATGAATCGCCGCCGTCTGGATTGCATGTTCCGGATCCAGACATTCCTCAGGGTTTTACAGAAACAGCCTCGACGCAGTCATTGCCGTTTGATTTTCGGTTGCCAGATATCTCAGATTACCACGCAGACACGAAAGCGCCGTCATCGCCGCCCTCGTTTGATGCGCTTCGACCGACTGCAAATCCCTCTAGCAATACCACCAATGTGGCTTCTCCTGAAAGACTCGATGCTAACAACGACCGCACCATGTTCGACACTTACTCTCGAAGTGGGGCTGAAGCCTTCACTCCTCGGGGTGTCTATAAGGCCATATTGTTGGGAGAAGTGGGTCAATCTCCAGTGCAGAAAATCCTGAAGAGCGGTCGAGCGGTCACCATCTTCACTGTTGGCACTGGTGGCATTCACAATAATCGGCGGCCACTAGAAGGAGAATCACCGGAGGAGTACGCGGAGCGGAGCTATACCCAATGGCACAGAGTGGCAGTTTATCAAGAGAAGATAGGGCAACTGGCCATGCGGAATATCAAGCAAGGGACACAAGTGTACTTGGAGGGCAACATAGAGACAAGAGTCTACAACGAGCCTGTTAATGGAATTGTGAAGCGCATTCGTGAAATTGCCATCCGCCAGAATGGGCGACTTTTGTTCATGGATCAAGAACCTCCTGCTGCTGCTGTTGCTGTTGCTGCGACGGCCAAGGACGAAGGGTTTGCAACGGAGAATGCTTCAGATGTGATTGGATTAAGCTCGTCATAAGTGAAACCCATCTTCACAAAATGCAAAGGAGCAGAAGAATTGAAGCTTGAAACACATAGTCATCAAAGTGTTTCTCTCTACTTCTTCTGCACTTCGGTGTGGGCTCCATTTGCAGGTTAGGGTTTTTGGTTCTCAAGATAGCTGTATTGAAGTTGCCATTGAATTGTCACTGGGCTGCCTTTGCAACTGCCATGTTCCTCCAAAACCATTGCAAAATATCACACGAGAGAGAGAGACAGAGACAGAGAGAGACAGAGATTCATTGCAATCTGGATTGCTTGGTGGTTAGGTAATAGTGCTACTTGGGAGGGGATGGGGGCAGTAAAGGGTTTTGAGGATTCTCCTTCAGTGCTTTTCCAAGGACTTGTTGGTGGATCTGCTTCTAGATTTTGTTGGTCTTTTCCTTTGTGGACCCTTCAGAATTCAGATAAGTGGAAGGAAGAGGGCATTGGCAAGAGTTTTGAGCATTTAGGATGAGAACTTGCAAGGGAGAGAATTGTGTTGTTCGCATGTGGTGTAATTTCTATTCTCATGAATGCAACTATCATTTAACATCTCTCCTGTGGAAATCCTTGCCATTCACCATGTTTGCAGAATTTGAGGGTTTCTATTTTCTTTTCTCATTGAATCACTAAGCAGAACACCTACAATTTGTTTCAGATCTCTAGTAAGTTGATATCCTGTGCTCCTTTCACAACATTCAACCTGAAAAGACACCTCTCTAAAGCTCTTGCTTGGGAGCTGGATATATATCTGTCCAATTTAGGGTTACAGATTCAGACACCAAACCAAGAGAAAAGCCCTTGTGTCATCACCCTAACTCTTTGCTCTCCTGGATGAAGCCCACTGCATGTGAATCAGCTCACCTAATACCACTAGTTCTCTCTTTGCTCTTTTGGATCAAGCTCACAGCAAGTGAATCAGTTCAGCTAAGAACACACTGCTGATCCTTGCAGGTTCCTGCACAAGTTAATATAGTGCCCAAACTCAAAGCTGCTCTACATATTTCTCACCTGTTTTTGTTTTCATCTTTGAGACATCATACAGCTGCATAAGACAACATGGCTGCTGTCCATGTGAGCCTCACTCCCAAAACAGATACATGACCCCTCTCAAAAGACTATAATTCCACAGCTGCAACTTGTTCAGGATTGTGCAACCAGTGTCCATCAATAAGACTTGTCAGCAAATCCTGGTAAGAACACTAAATTGCAACGTTGCTCTTCCAAGTATCAAATCCAGATGACATCTTCTTGGTTAAATCCCAACATCATCATCTTATTCCAGTGCAACAAATTACTGGCCAATTGAGCCAGGCCACAAATCAATCTGACAAGCTTCACAGCAGCTGCCAAGCTCTCAACCTTCACTTCAAAGCCTGAGGTACTACTAACTCTTGTTATTACTCCCATTTTCTACTTTGAAAAATCCATTTGCCAAGAAGCTTCATGCCCAGCATAATAGTCATCAAACCATCCCTGTCATACAGTCAGTCGGAGCATCAGCACATGGAAACAACCAAAGTACTACATAGGTATACACTGTCCTTCCTTGAAAGCTAAGTAAACCCTGACATGATGCAACTTCAACACACCACACGAGCCTCACCATTGTTGGTACTAATTGCAAATGGTGGTGGAAATTGGTGATCCCATTTTGATTCTGGACAACAGAAACTCAATTTTTTGTTTTGAAGAAGATGCTTTAGATGCCAAAAAAAATTCAATTCTTCCTGTTCTGCAACTCAACTCATAATCACAGAACCGGGGCATGTGATTGACATATCGAAATCACATGCCCCTCTTACCTGACATGCCCTTGTTACGTTATTGACCTAAAGGGGTGGATTCACACCTAATGTTTGTTGAGTCAGTGTTAAGTGAAAATCTAGGTGGCATCTTAGGTGGCACCCAATGTTAAATGGTTGATTGTTAATATTAAGTGAAATGTTGAACTTAACATAAAATCTTCATGGTAAATAGGTTTAGGTCCTAAACATGACTAGCTTGGTGTGAAGGGATTCAATACTAAAGTCCTTAACACCAAGTGTGAATGCACCTTTAAAAATCATATGTCCCTCTTATGTGATTGACCGCAAAATCACATGCCAGCATCAATGGTTGTTTTGTCTTTATTGGCATGAAGCCAATCAAACCATGGTTTAGGGTTTAAGGTTTAGGCACATTTTTCTTAGTGTACTTGGAGGCCATGTTACCATGCTTTAAAGTACATGTCTAATGAAGTTTTTTTTGTCAATCATAACAAGATGTGACTATCATTCCAACTTCTAAATTCCACTTTATGTCTTTGGCAACTAATAGTTTTTGCCACTTATCGGATTTCTAGTTGCATATGTCTATTACTTTGGGGGATGTTAAATATTAAAATTTTACACTACCTTCTTCAAACAAGGTATTGGTTTGAGGGCATAAGGTGAGGCAACTTTTATTTTCCCACCTTAGTATTATGTAATTTAAAAATATTCTCGAATTTAAGTCACTATGGACTTATGTTTTTTGCATCAAATTTTCATATTTATTATATATTAAATTTTAGTATTAGTACTTGATAAGAGAAAAAAACACATGAGGACTCCCATTTTTCACAGGTTTGAAAGATGTACTGAAAAGAATATGAACATTTATTCTTTTGGATGAAAAAATTATAATTCTTGTCAAACAAGTAACTTAGAAATCTAATGTTTTGTTTTGAGACATGAACCACCTTTTCATTCAAGACAAACTAAGACTAAAAATGACCAAAATGACAAAAATATGACTCACATTCTTGAAAATAAATCACACCTGCACTTGCCTGTAGTCATTAAAATGAAACTTAATTTTCACAAATTTTATTTTATTTTCATTAGGTAATCAATTGATCATCACTGATCATGCATAGCAAAGTGAAGCCCAAGTGGCATATTATGGCATAGAACCCACTCCCCCAAAGGAAGCAGTACTAATTCCTTGGGCCCCAGTACTAATTCCTTTGGCCCATGTGCCAAGGAGACAAATTGTCGGTCTGGTGGCGGGGGTGCCTAGAAGCTGATGTTGATTGCCTGGATGGATGCAGGCAATTGTGAGTTGGCCCAGAATGATGATACTTGTTGGTGGTGATCTGCTGTGAGTGGGACTTGATATAATGCAGCTTCCCCAATACAACAAGAAGGGCTCTAACCATTGAACTCTAATAAGAGTCAGAGCCCATCATATATATTAATTCACTTAGTCCGTCCGTCCGTCCGTCCGTCTTTTACTTATCTCTTACTTCTTTCGATTCCTGGCCCCTTTTTCTTTGGTACCCTCTTTTTTCTTCTTTTTCACAGTTATTCTTTCTTTCTGTACGCAGCTTCTTTTTCTCTGACATCATTTCGCTTTCATTACCTCTCTGGCTCATTACCCATTGGCTCCGGATGGCGCCCTGGGTTTTCTTTCCGCCACGGGAAAAAGGAAAAAAACGAGTGAAGTAAAAGATGGACGGGGTTTCGTACAAAAACGCTAAATGGGCCCTGGAAATGGATCATGATTGGTTGATTCTAGATCCTTGGCCGGTGGACAAAATCAATGTCAGTAAAATGTGAATAGGATGAATTCTGTTGGGCCCAGAAAATAATGGTTTGTGATTCGTCGAACACAGCTTTTCAGCCAGTGGAGAAAACCGCATACACACGCACGCACACACACACGTTACAAAACAATGGCCAGCAGTATGAACAGGGGAATTTTTTGGGCCCTTGCATGATTGGTCGACTGTGGCTGTTGGGCCACTGGACAACCCAAAAAGAATGTGACCATTGGACCATCGGTGTGCCCGGTGCTGAGCCCGTCCGACTCTAAAGGACGTTGCAAATTGAAATTATAAGACTGGATTATTTTTTACTATTAGAAGAAAGGATATTTTAAACCATTAATTTTTAGAAAATTTTAAAATCATCTAAAACTGTCTGTGCCTTGCAGGCACGGGTTACCACTAGTAATTTATAATTCACAAGGGCATGGGTGAGCAGCTCCTGGGTTGAAATTCTGGGCATGAGGGCAAAGCCCAGGAAAAACCCTAAACCCAGAAAAAAATATCCAGAGATCAAGGCGAGAAACTTATGCCAAGTTAAATAGACCAGCTAGACAGCAATAGCCTTGACTATTGTAGCCAGGTATGAATTTGTAATTGATTTAGCCACGCAGGGCTAACCAATTGCGTGCCAGAATCTGCCACTGGGGCCCATTCTAGAGGGTGCAAAGAATCATAGGTAGCTATTCTGCAAGATTTTCAGAGGTCTACTACAAAAGCAGAATCAAAAAGAGAAAAAGATGGTTTTTTTTCTGCTTCATGAGACTGGTGGGGGCTTTAGAACATAATTTGTTCCTTAGACCCAAGTTAGTGACTCACTCTGAGTGTTGTCCTTCAGACTCGGACTTGGGTCCTCTCTCTTTTTTTCCTTTTTTTCTCCCCCTTTTCTTGGGTGCTTTGTTTAATGGTGTTTGCCAGGGTTTCATCATCTAGTGGATACTAGTCTTCCCCTTGTAGGGGAGGCAACTTGCAAGGGAAGGCACTAACTAAGTGGGCTCTAAGGCGACTCCGAAACAATATTATTAGATAACTAAAAAAAGCAAAAACCTCCAGAAACGTATGTTTGAAGTAAACTTTACCGACAGATTGCACAATATGGGGTATTTACTTCAAACATACATTTCTGAATTTTTTCCTCCATGTTGAGATTAAAAAAATCTCAATAGATCAGGTTAGTGTAAATTTGTTTGAAATTGTTGGAAATTGAAACCCATTGGGTTGCTATTAGCCATCCAGCCAGCTAGTCTAGCAACCTGCTTACATATATAGTTTATGATTGAACAAAAGTTTCAAACTTGAACGTAAAGTCTTCTTGTCTATATATTTCACTCCGTACGCGTTGACAATGTAAAACTTAGGCTGAAAGAAATTTCTGTAGTTCCGACAAATAAACAATCGACAATATAACATTTGCGTGTAGTACCCAAGTCGAGAAGAGTGATGCGGATGAGGATCTCACGAGGACGAGTAGTGCACGTCCTGAGTATATGAGTGAGCTTTGAGTGTCTATAAACTGCTAGAATCCAGTAGTGGTAGATCAGCAAGATCACTGGAATATTAGTCTGAAATTATCGCTCCCACTAGATTTCTGTGTCTGTATGAATTTTCACTTGCAGGATCAGAGCTCTGATGCATCTACAGTGCATGTTTAGTATGGGATCATTTACGAGAATTATATGTGATGATCCACAGTTAATCTAGATGAAGTAATTGTCGAGTGGACATCATTTGTAGATTTCCAGCTCCCAGATTCAAGTTCTAGTTAGTTTGTATCCAAACTTGTTCATCGGCAAATAAGTGTTCAACATATTTCAAAGTTCGAGAATGAGCCACAAACTAGATCAGGTGCAGTCAGGTACGATTTTATATGATAACCGAGTGCAGTTCAGATCATCAAAATTGCTTGATCAGCTGCCGCATAGGTTAGTCCCAACTGCTGCAGCAGGTCAAAATCACGAACTGGGTAGCATGAATAATCACAGCCAGGAAAGCAGGTACAAGGGGATCAGATACCGGCCCGAGCTCAACAGATACATTTCCGAGATCCGGCCTGCTCTGCCCAGGAAGCGGAAGATCTGGCTAGGCACATACAAAACAGCTATTGAAGCCGCTCGTGCATTCGATGCCGGGATCTTCTATACCGGAAGGAAAATCCCTTTCAACTTCCCCGAATTCGCAAAGCAGCTTCCACCGTTGGACGACAATCTCACCCAAGACGAGCGCCACACTGCCATTCAGAAACACGCAAAGCTCGCTGCAGCCATGCAGCACGTCGTCGATAGCCACGAAGGCATAGCTACCACGTCTACGCCGTCATCAGGACTCACGAGCCGCAGTAGCAGCAGCAGCACCACCACCACCACCACCACACAACAACAACAACAACAACAACAACAATACACTAGTAAGATCAGTAATGCACACCTGCCCTTCTACGAGTTTTTACCATCATCTAGGGATTAGAACTGCCTCTCTGTAATATACAATCTGCCACAAAGTCTAAGTTAGCCCAGTTTCTGATTTGAAGTGATTACAAATTAGGACTTGTGTTCATTCAAAGCTCTGGACTACTTGTGTTTAGGAACTAGAATCATTAAGATGATTCTTAATGGGTAATATACTACTTGTTTGAAATATCATCAATTGTGGTTTAGAAATAATTCATAGATGTAGTCAAAAGGAATACAATAGTGAGAGTTCATGAGGGCTCAGAATTGTTAGGAAAAATGATGAAACCCTGCCAAACTTTATAAAAAGAAAGCTCACCAAAGAAAGGGAGAGAAAAACAAACAAAGGGGCAAGGACCAAGTCCAGGCAAGCAAACAGCCCAAAAGAGGCAGGCCAGAAGGAGGTAAGGGAACCACGAAGTACCAAAACCTCCACCAGTGGCTTGAAGCATATGAACTAAAAGAAAGGGGAGGTAAACCAGATAAAACTCCAAGCCTAGAAGAACCCTCCCTTGCAGTAACAGCCCGCCTCTAGATGGAGGCATCCTGCGCTCTCTGTAATGCCACAGACACTCTCTGTCTATAAAAGGAACAAGGATTTAAAGCAGCTATCACTTTGAAGTTAGCTAATTTTCAGAGGATTAGTGAGTTCTAGGCCCATCAAAACCAATTGATTAGTTCTCTCCATCACTGAACCAATAGACCCTTGATGCCGACTTTGATTCATCCTCACCTTCCTGATCCAGACCTGTTGAATTTGAGCAAGGCCTTGTGCAGAGCACAGAGGTCTTAGAGCCAAATTCTAGTTTTAGCCAACAACTATCAAACAGTAGCTAGAGCTGAACTCTACATGTCAGGACTACCCAATATTTGCCTTACCAAATTATGTCTTACCCCAAAAAAAGACTTCTTAACAAGTGGAGAATAGCCATTGAACCTATCTAGACAACCTTTTAAGACCAATAGCACACTTTGTATAGATAGTTGCAAAAATTGCTCAGCCATTTTCTGACTTAGTAGAAATTTTGGAGATTGAGGGAGAGAGGCCTGCCCCAGGGGGCTTTTTCAATATGAAATATCTCTGAATACTTATAGTACCATTATAGTAGAAGATGATAATTTACATGCTGGAGAGGGACTTGTTGTGATCAATTTCATAAAATAATCGTAATATAAGATCTTAATACTTATGAGTGATTATAGTACATTGGAAGGTGAGAAACATTCTGAAGAGAGACTCATGTGATCAATTTCATAATGTGAAGGAAAGGATGTTAAGACTAAAGGATTTATGAATGTGTGTGTGTGTGTCCTTGAAGGTGTTGGTTTACATTGAAGATGAATGAAAATAGAACTTAATTAACAAGGGGTGTGTCATCAGACTGTGGCCTTGCCATTTGCATTAAAAAGTATCTTAAGGCAAAAGAAGAATTATGGAAACTCAAGTACTTCACCATGCAAAAATATAATCTTCAAAAAACTCTATACAAGAAACCAAAGTCCTTCAAGATGGTTTAACTCTGTAACTAATCTCAAGTTTCAACACAAGCCAAAATATCATGTTTCAAAAATCCTCATATAAAAATATACCTATTATTACCTAGGGGCCAAAATCCCTTGAGCTACTATATTCTATATTAAATCTAAACACAATGTCCTTGCCTTGGTAGGCAAAGCCAACAAATTCTAGAAGTTAGCTTCATCAATTAACAAATCTTTGATCCTGGTTATATTTGAACTTACATGTTATTTGACATAATGGATAAGGGCAAGAACTTAGGAGCACTAAATGATCTTTAGAACTACTTGGGTTCTAAAAATGTATTATGAATATTTGACAATCATGCCAGAGATACAAATTCTTCAATGTGGTTCTAAAGAATGTGGAAATTCAGCACATCTACAGAATGTTGAATTTCATGGAGTTAGATGTAGCTTTTTATTTGTTTTGTGTGCATCTTAAACAAATGTGAAGTGATGTCTAGCAAATGGTTTAATAGGAATTATTATGCCAAGAGCTAGTTTTTGTACATGGTTCAAAGCTATAATGTTAATAATTGGGGGAAAATTATATTATTATGTTGGAATAAGCTAACGAATAGTTGAAAACTCATTGGACATTTGTTGATTTATTTTTACACCAAAAAAATGTCTAGAATAAAACAATTGAAATTTTTTTGTCAATGAATTCACAAAAGTACTTGTGAGTATCACTAGTACAATAAAATCATGGTTTTTACATTAGTAGCATTATGACTAAATTACCTATATAATCCAAGTTATTAGTCTGAAATGACTAACTATGACACATTGGATGACCATGTTTCATATAATTTGACTACAATGTTAGTCTTGATGATAAGTAGGTGACTAGCATATTCAACATTTTTTTGCTAAATATTTATTTTAAATGAAAAATAAAGCTTCAACACTCCAAATATATATATGTATGTATTTCAAATTATTTCAAATGCAATAAACCAAGTTGTCAAATGCATCAACACACCATGTAAATACAAATGGAATGTGCACACCAACAAGGAATGGGGTAGAATTAAAAACTTGTCTAGATAAACGAAGTTTATACCTAATGTGCATAAAACCCTGTTTGTAAACCAACTAAACATGGAAGGGTGCACTAAACATGTTAGAAGCATTGATGTAGCATGTAAAAGTGAAGGGTTTTTTTTATTTTAATGGCATTTCAAGAACCCAATTTTTAGCTTTTTTCACATTCAACTTTGATCATTTTTCATTCTCAGCATTATATTTTAATAATAATCTATACAAAATTTTCTATTTTCCTATAATAATTCATATATTTTCATTCAAATGCAAAATATTACAGGTTTTTTTTCAAATAAACTATTAAAAAAAAGGATAGTAGTATGATGGTCACATTCTTAAAGTTCTTCGATATATTTAAAGAATGTAATTCTGAGAATCTATGAAATTATAGAATCACTTTGTAATTATGTACTTCATGAAAAATTACATAATTAAAATATTATAATAAAAGACATTATGTTGGGATGTTTTGAATACTTTTTTAAGGCCATTGTAATGCCTTTAAAATTAAAAAATTAATGAAATTATGAAATTAAAGACATGTGAATTTTAATTATGCTTGAGGAGGTGAAAACTCAATTCTCAATTTGGACATCTTATAGTGGTGACTTCCATGATTAAAAAAATCATCATCATGTGGCAAAAAACAAGAATAACAATAAATGTACATACAATTACACAAAGAAACCTTGAAGTCATGGGTCTAGCACATTGTGATGAGTTGTCAACAATTTGACAAAAATTGATAATAATAATAATTTTTATTTATATAATTATTTGTTTATTACAAAATAATCATGCCATTTCAATTGGCACTTCAATAATCTTAGTCATTGTGGACTCAATCAAGTTTATGATATAAACAAATAGTCCATTCTAACTCAAACCAAAAACATCATATGTTTGAAATGAATGGATTTTCAATAAAAGAATCTAACATGAAAACTATCATTTGTATTGGTGTATTTAATAATTGATGTTGAAAAAGCTTTATGGAGGCACTTTAATATGGTATGTAAAGAATCATACCAGTACAATTAATGCTTCAACTAAAAATATGTTTAAAATAATTATTCATGTTGTTATGCATTTATTTATTTAAAAGCACAACAATACACTTAACAAAGTTAGTGTGTGTTTAAATCCTCACTTGAATAGATCACATTCTAACAACTAGACCAATTATTCACCCCCTAAGCTTATCAAATGGTACAAAGGTTAAAAACCCTATCAATGTTTGATTTTATAACATAATGCAAATTCAAGGCACATTCTTTAATTCTCACAAAGAAATAGAGTGGGAATTTTGAGATGGAAGTATGATGAGCTTGTTAAACTAACTTCAAGATAAGTCAATTTGTATGAACCAAGAAAAAAGACATTTAATGCAAATTGGACCCAAATCAATGCATGGATAAAACACAAGCTAAAGGTGAAAACGCATTCAGATGGAACAAAAAGTGCACAAAAAATGTATTTGAAGTTGAAAATACATTGTGTAAATAATGTGTATGCTAGATACCTTGAATCACATGGGTTGTTTGACAAGGTGTCAAAAAATATATTTGTCATATTTGAGTAATCCTAGTTTTGCTTATCATATATTGTATTCGAAGATGAACATCTAAACTATTAATTTCAATGAATAAAATATTTCCTTTAAAAGACTCATAATATGATGTACATCTCATTATTTGATCATTCACATCTTTTCAATTTTTTTCCTTAGTATCAATGTCACCATAACATATTATCATTGAGTCATTAAAGAACATTATATGAAAGTATATTAAGTCAATATTCATTTATTGTTGACTTGGACAAGGTTTTGTGTGGTATTTTAAAAGTCCATAACAAATTACACACTAAAAATTGCTATGAAATTTTGACATTGTGTTTTGACGTATAAACTCATTGTTAATGTGAGTTTCATTTCACCATTTGCACATATACATTGGAATTACTTGTATTATTGAAGTTTTGAAAATTATTTAAATGGACTCTTGAAGGTGGACAAAAGTATTCCACCTTAATGGATTTTATGCTCTTAACACAAACTCATAAGACACATCACCTAGATAAGGGAGAAATCACAATGCTCTTCCCTATAATACATTCTAGAGATGGCAATGAGGATTACATTGAAATGATGTAAATTCCCAAGACTCCCAAGTGAAAGTTTTGAAACTACCAAATAACAAGTCATAATTTTGCAAGCTCATAACTTCTTCATATAAATTCTAATTCAAAAAAACTTATAGATAAAGTTTTATTTATTAAGAATTTTCTAATGGCATACTTTTCAGTAAAGGTGATTTCATTTCTCAAAATATGGAATAACTAATTGATAATCATTTTGGTAGTTTGATTCATTTTCCTTGAAATGGCCATAAATGTTCCAACAAATTTTTGTTTTTCAATGAAACCCCATTAAAATTTTATACGCTTCAAGACCTTTTGAATGATTTAAGGATGGCTAAATTTGGATAAGCAATTTACTTTTTACAATTGTTGTATGTCATAATTGATTTTTCAATTGTAAGTGATATCTACAACTAAAAATTGCTTAAATTGGATAAGACAAGTCATGTCAGACATGTAATTGCATGCAACAATATCAAGTAAATAAATGTGGTATAGTTGTGGGTGAAAAGCATGGTAAATTAGACAAAGTAAATTAATGTTGAAATTTAGTTCGAAAATGGTCCAATTTTTGACACAATTAAAAAAAATTATATTCAATATCACTTTAAATATCATTATGGAAACATGAGGGCCTTTACTAAAATAATGGTAAGTTGAATACAAAATTTGAAAAAAATAGCACAATAGAACTAAATAACAAATGTATTTGAAGTTGGCTAATCAAAATTGAGTTCAAACATTACTTAACATTAAAAAAATAATTATGATTAAAGTATGTAAAAATAAAAAACATATCAATACATTTTGAAATATCATTAACTTGAAATTGGAAAATTTTCAATATTTTGTTTATTTGCAACCTATTGAAAATCATATTTACATTTTTGAAAAATATACTTAAATTCATATTAAATAGGGGATTCTTCAATATCATATATATATGAATGACAATAATAAATGTGCTTATGTTGTTCATTAAAATAATCAAACATGTTTAAGTTGAATATATTAAAGCTTATTTTATGGCCACTTTCCATTTCTATGCAAGAATCTTGTGTTATTTACTTTACCATGTTTAAGATGAATGCCCATTAAAGGTGAGCCATAGTTCACCAAAAAAGGTGATTTATAACAAATATTATGCTACATAATAAATTGAAATCTTGATGTCATCCTTTAGTTATCCTAAACACAAGGGAAAAAATTAGAATTTGCATGACAACATGAACATTTTGGAATTCAAAGTCAACTTTGAGTCAAATGGTTAGATGAAGAGGATTGGATAAAACCAATGTACATACATACAATATATAACTTACATTTTTGCAATATCCATAGGGCTTCATGTTTGTGATTCATGAAATATTACAAAACAAATGAAAACTAAAAAAATAATGCAATGCCCAATTATAAAATCATCTCCTCTCTAACATGATAGTGGTTTTTCCCTTTTAAAAAATGTATCATGCATTTATTATTTTAAAATTGCAAAAAAACATTTTTCAGACCCAAAAATTCCACCCATAGCCTTAGTTTTGAAATATATGTGCAATTTATCAATCTTAGTGATGAATATTATTTTTTCATAAATATACTTTATATGTTCAAGTTCTTCAAAAAATTTTGGATTTTTAAAATTTTACTAACTTAAATTTTTAAAATTAATCAAATATACTTAAAGCAAACAAAAGTAGTCAAAAATATGATGTCCATATACCAAAAAAATTAATTGTAGAAATATTATATTTATGACTACAATTTTGGAGGGGCTTCATGTGTTTTCACCCCTTAGACCCCTATACAATAATATAATCGTAATATGCCAATATTTAAATATGGTTAGTTGTGTTATGCAATTGTAAATCACAACTATATTAGTGACTATTCAATTTGTGACACGTATATAAAATACATACAATTAAATGGAAACATGTGGCAATATGTAGCCTATGTTAAATGGTTTGTATTATAACCTAGCCTACTGAATAGTCTAGGTTAGGTGTACCTATAACATAGGAATTAGACCTCAATAAGCTCAACTGCTAGACCTAAGTAGGCTAGGCCAAACTAGGTTGCAAGTGTGAAAACTTGAATTTAAGCTCACCTCCACATTAAGAAAACAAGTCCTTAACCAATTGCACCACCATCCCTCCAAAGGTGAAATGTGTGGTCAAGATATTGTAGTGAATGTGTTCAATCTAGGTCGGTAGGTAGGTAGATTAAACTAGGTAGGTACTCAAACATATTACGTAAGTACATTAGGTATATTAGCCTAGGCTTAAATAGCATAGGTATACTACTTTAGGTATATTGGGGTCAAAGCAAGATAAAACATACATAAAAAATAAATGTCTCCACATATTTTAACCATGTGTCATTCATATTACTAAAACAAAATAACATCAAATTAGATGAAAATATGTGTGAAGTACTATCCATTTGCTTTATTAAGTTTATAAAAATATAATTCCAAACTATTGAAAGCAAATGGAATTTAAAATTTGATTAAAAATACATTTGAAACTAATTGGTTAATATGTGTTCGAACCTCTTTTTTTATTACAAAATATAATGAAATAGATATGTAAAATCCTAGTCCTACCAATGTTTCACCAATCATCAACTTTCATCTCCACAACACTATGAATTTGACTTGAATTGCCCATTCTTTAATCACAAAGCTCCCTCATTATGTATGCATTTGTCCCATCAACCTTTAGCATGACGTGTGGCCCAAGTGAACACATAAATATGCATGACATTGTTCGTAATGTCTTTGCATCCATTACAAAAAAAGCTAGTTTTCGTATGATTGAAGATCAATTACATGTTTGTCCTTTTTTCACACTTTAGACATCTTTATGTCATGTCAACATTGTCCTCTCCAAGGGTTGGGGTTTCAACCCTTGCACATATCAAGTCATTGTTGATTTGATATGTGTAAATCTTTTGTCCCAAGCATATCCTTACATGAGGTTTTACAACATAAAATGTAGTCCCAACAAAGGAACAAAATTACCAAAATCATCATGTGGGATATTAGTTCCTCCCCATGCTAGTGATAAAAGTTTTTGGTTGTTTGTATAATTAAACAAGTCAATGATTTTGTATGGGGTTGTGCCAATAATGTGTGGGGAATGAAAGGTTTGGAAGGTGGTTGGAAGCACATTACAATATCCATAAAATCATATCACAGGACAATTTTTACAAGATTTTGGAATTTATAATTGGCCATGGAACAAAATAAAAGTGATTAAAGACTCAAATTTACAATGTTACAAATGTTGTAATCACATTACATGAATTTCATGAATTTTTTTTTGAATTGTTGTAACATATTGATTTTCGAAGGATTATCAAAAATCGTGTAACAAACCATAATAAATGAATATGAATTTTTTTTAATAAAACACTCATTAAATTAGTGAATGTTTTGTGATGGAAGATGATGTGGTGATAATGTTATTGAAACACACTTTTAGAAAAGGGCTATGAAAACCTGAACAATCAACATATATTCAAATATTGGTTTAAAAATAAAGTCTTTGAGTCAATAAAATAAATTGTTTAAATGTTCATCTTTTAAGTATAAGATCTATATGAATTTGGTTAGGGTAAAAACAAAAAAAATCTTCAATTTTTGTTGACACCTTGCCACATGATTCATGTGCTTCATGGTATCTTGCCAAATTCTACCTCCACAATATTAATTTGCTTCTATTATAAACTCCACATGTGTTTAAAATTGTTCCACCGTAATGTGCTTTCACCTAAGTGCCCCCTTTTTGTTCTAACCACTTTCATTGTACAAAAGGTGTTAATTGCATTCCAAAATTTACAAGTTTTTACTATTTTAAGTTGAGTAGTAGCCATGGCAATGGTTACTTTTCAACTTTCACCATTTATGGACCCTTCACCGATCACCTCTACATTTATTCATCATTTGTAGGTACCTAAAGGAAGAAAGATGCCTTCTAGATTTGCTATTGGTCATGGAAATTTCTCATTTACTTGCATTACATTCTAGACCTTATTTTCTTCCTCCACCTTTCCTTCCTTATATACTTTTTCTTTATGTATTCCCCCAACCTTAATCACCTTTTTTTTAAGCAAAATTTTGCAAGTCCACATCATTTTTCTTTTTTTGATTATAGAGGCTAGTCACACAATCCTTGATTTTTATGAAAGTTTTCAAATTAAAAATGCTAATGAATGGTCTCATCACTTACCTATATCTAATTTATCATTAATACACCTCTTGTTGGTCACGACCATTGTTGTTAAGTTTAGGGTATTTGGTGGGTTTTGATCTAAACTTTGAGTCAAGTTCTAAGATACTTGGATTGCAAGTCCATACTTTTGCTAGAATTCATTTTAGAACCAAACCTTGAAATGGCCCTTTTTCTAGAATTCAAACCTAAACAACATTTGAATAAAAGCAAACTACAATGGACTTTTATGAATGTTGCAATGTCAAATTTTCTAGGTTTGACAAATATTATTGCATAAATTTTAAATGCACAATGCAACTTTTTAAAACTTGCCCGAAAACCACTAATATTCAATCAAATGTGGACTTCAAAAATATCCCCAAAGTCCACAACCACATATGGATTTTTTGTTTATAACCATTTAATGTGAAATTACTCAAGTCTTTGGAACACGATACTTTTGAGGTCTATGGCACTTAAGGTAAAAATATGGAATTTTTTTATATAATTTATAAATATATTTAATGATCTCAAAATATCCATGTTTTGCAAACTCCATTTAATTCTATAATTTTTATTTTTTTCAAGACTTTTTCATAAGAAATATTTTTAAAAGTCTATAATAAGATGATATAGGGGAAAAAATGAAAAAAATTGTTAATTTCAATATCATTTAAAATTTAAGACCCAATTTTAGGAGGTTCATTAGGCTCAAAATGCACTAGAAATATGGATTTCTGAAGGATTCTCAACTTTTTTTTAAAAAAATCCACCATTATGTGTTTTTACCCATTGGAAAGTCCTTTAAAACAAGTCCAACTCTATACATGATAAATATAATTTAAAAAATAAGAATTGAGATTAGGCCCTACTTTTTTAGGCAATGGTTACATTAAATTAGCTGTACATAATCAATACTGCACTTATTTTTTATTTTCAACATTGTGTACTAGCTAAGCTAATTCATATTACACCAAAAAAATGATCTACACTTGGTGTAATGTACATGGAATAGGACCCTATCTTACATCGAACAATTTTTTTGGAGAATGCCACAACTAGATGTTTCATAAATGTAAGGAATTGGGGGGGGTGGAGTTTTTGGGGCTTTTAGGGTTCCCAAGATGTTCTCTTCAAGTGCCCAATGAGTTTTTTCAAGTTCCCTATGTGTTCCCAAATATGTTCCCAATAACACCTCACTTTGCTCCCATATGCTGTGCCCAAATCTTGACCTCTTTGGACCTATATATAGTCAAGTGAATATTGAGTCTTCAAAGTTTGAGAACCTTTTTTATGATGGGCCAATCAAAAAGGCCCATTGCCCCAAAAAAAAAAACATCTGACCTTAACACTCTACCCTAAACCCTAAACCCTGAAACCAATGTATACGGATCACTCTAACATCAAAAAGCAATTATATAAGTACCCTTAGAGAGAGCAAGTGAACATCAAGCTTCTATTGCTCTCTCTTGACCTAATAAGGATGACAACTTTGAACCCTTAGAGAGCAAGTGAACATCAAGCTTCAATTGCTCTCTCTTGACCTAATAAGGATGACAACTTTGAACCCTTAGAGAGCAAGTGAACATCAAGCTTCAATTGCTCTCTCTTGACCTAATAAGGATGACAACTTTGAACCCTTAGAGAGCAAGTGAACATCAAGCTTCAATTGCTCTCTCTTGACCTAATAAGGATGACAACTTTGAATGGACATGAGTTTTTGACCCAGCATGTATAGGTAGGTACCAATGGGCAACATTTTTCCTTACTTGTTCATTTAGGTTTTTTTTATAAGGGAGTACGGTAGCAAAGAATAAGGGAGTTAGATGACCATAGAAAGCAAAAAAGAAGAAAGAAAGTGTGAAAAGCGAGTTTAAAACAACTCCAAATTCTTCTCATAAAGTCATTGCCCGAAGCTTCTCCAGGAAGTGGGGCATAAAGACCGTTAAAAAACTACTTTGGGTAATGTAAAGCCCGAGGTTGAGGTTGAGGGTATTAATTATTATCAAAGGCATTTCAAAAACGAGGTCGATTTGAGTCGAGAGTTGAGTGTAAAGCCTGATTTCAATAATGCCCTCAAATCCACCAAGGGCTTTACTTACCCATGGTAAAGATATAGACCCCTAAAACTACTTGTCATGGTGTGGTTCAAACTTTAGGGTAAGGTAAAGCCTGAGGTCGAGGGTATTGTCAAGGGCATTACGAGAAACAAGGTCGATCTAAAATTGTAAAAGAAATATAGCTTTTGTGTAGACAGACATACAAGCTTGATATCCGTAGACCAAATTCCAATCCTTTTTTTGTTATTTTGTCCTCAGAAAAATTATTATTTTTGGCTTTTGATTGATGAGGTAACACCTTATTTTGTCCTCAGAAAAAAATGGTATTTTTGGCTTTTGATTGATGAGGTAACACCTTATTTTGTCCTCAGAAAAAAATGGTATTTTTGGCTTTTGATTGATGAGGTAACACCTTATTTTGTCCTCAGAAAAAATATTATTTTTGGCTTTTGATCGATGAGGTAACACCTTATTTTGTCCTCAGAAAAAATATTATTTTTGGCTTTTGATTGATGAGTGAACACCTTATTTTGTCCTCAAAAAAAAATGGTATTTTTGGCTTTTGATTGATGAGGTAACACCTTATTTTGTCCTGAGAAAAAATATTATTTTTGGCTTTTGATTGACAACGTAACACCCAAAGGTATATCCATGAAATTTTGTTGCCAAGTGCGGTTTGTTAGCCAGTCAATGACACCTCACAAAAGATCTTCATAACCGATCACACTTCTTCATCCACCTATGAAGTTTGAACTGGATGAAGTTTGAACTAGTAGAGCATGCCGTGACATTTGTGTGCAATATGTGCAAAAGAGCCTGATCTATGTTTCCGTTAAGGTTGGTGGGTCGGTAGTTGGGTGGGTCGGTAGTGGCAGATTTTGTCATTTTCTTGACCACATTAAATGACGTAATCTTTCAGTGATGATCATCATATACACTCATAATATTGACCATGAACATGATTTTGCTCTTTTAAATTGTTTGTTAAATCTACCACCTTCGACCTTAATGTCACGGAATGGTCTCGCCCTTGCTCATTACGTTGGGCATGCCATTTAATAAAACCCAAGGCCAAAACAACTTTACTCGAAAAAGGGCTCACATGAAGTAATAAACAAGCATGATCCCAAGCTTGTGTGAGCCCCAAGCTTGTGTGAGCTTGATTTCAGTAAAGCCTATTATGGCTGGGGGATTTTACCGAATGTAACGACCAGGCTTAGGTTTTGTTTTATTTTTAAAACTAGTGTGAATCACGTGCATAATGCACAGGTGTGTTATTTCAACAATGTTTGATTGATGTTTTTGATTTTTTAAAAAAACTTTTCTTTTCGACCAACTTTTCTTTCCATTGGTCCCCCCCTCGTCACCCCGGTCCTTCACATTTCCCACTTCGGTTCTTTACCCCGTCGACCCCCCTCGCTTGGTCCTTCGCATTTCCCACTCCGTTTCTTTAACCCGTCGAGCCCCCCCGCCTGATCCTTCGCATTTCCCACTCCAGATTTTTAATTCGTCGATCCCCCTCGACCGGTCCTTCACATTTCTCACTCCAGTTCTTTAACCCGTCGATCCCCTTTGCCCGGTCCTTCACATTTCCCACTCCAATTTTTTAACCTTTTGATTCCGGTTCTTGAGAACCCAACAGGAACAAAAGAACCATCGATTCTTTTCATTTCAACAACCTTGACGAGCTGATGGTTTTCATGGAAGAACTGCCACTTCGTAGACCGGTTCTTTGACTTTGTCATTATTTTGAGACCCATAACTATGTACCAAGACTACCTTAACTATCCGTGGCCACTGTCCGTCTGGAGTTAGAGGAAGCTTCATTCTTCCTTTACAATATATAATAATTCCCATGATACTTGATGGGTATCTAATAGATACCAACTGACTACCATAGTACATGAATGGTTTCAGCATTATTTATTTATTTTAATTTTATTTTGAAAATTTTATTAAAAAAATTGGAATTTTTTTAATAATTATTATAAAATTAAGGATTTGCAAGTTTTGAACTGCAAATGTTAAAGAAATTAAGACTGAAAAAGTCTAGAGACACACTAGATTTTCTCATAAAAATAATAAGAATGTGTTTATTAATTTTTTATAATCATAACTTGCTGAAATTTTCAGAATCAAAAAAAATCAAGTGTCAAAGTTAAGATTTTAAAATTTAATTAATTATTCGGCTGTTCGTTGCTGAATTCAATCAGGGAGTATGGTATCACAAGGAAACAATGGTACCACGAGTTTTTATCCTCTGCAACAACACGCTCTCTAAATAGACTTTATGTACTCCATCCATTTTGCACGTTTGTGAATCAAAGGGCCGATAAATTATCACATGCTTGCTTGACTAACAAAATGTGCAATTTTGATGGTAATTCTCTCCCTTGCATGCATGATAATGTGAACACAAGAACATCCTCAATAGGCAATAGGCCACTTTTGAGGTCGGTGCCAACCTGGGGAGGTTTTACACCAAGTCAAATGTAAGCATAACACTGGTGTGTGTGTGTGAGAACTAGTGTTGGGCGGGTACTAGGCTGGAACCCTAATTGGTATTGGTCTTGGTATCAAAGAACCAACCAAGCCAATACCCAGTACCTGCCTGGTGAGGACTTGAGGCAATAGCAGTATCAATGAAAATATAAGGTTTGAAACTTAAAGTTAACATTGTTAAGGTTATATATCACCTTTTTTTAGTTCAAAAAGTGATACCCACCCAACACTGATGTTGTGAGCACACAAATGAATCATATTCATCATTCCCTTGAATCAAGTAGCCTTTCCTAAAGTCAAGAGGCGACTTTGTTTCAAGGGATTCTCCTTGGCTTGGAAGTGAGGCGGGTAGTCTCTAGTATCCAAATGCAAATTTACATTCATATACTAATATACATCCAAAAAGTTTAATGTCTTTTCTTTGACGGTTAGCTGCAAAAGGTGAACCATATTGAACCTCTAATGGTGATGAATCAATGGAACACAGTGCAAGTCAAAACTCAAAGGAATATCTTCCGGTTGTCACTTTGTAAGCAATCAACAAACCCCCATCTTGGGTTAGCTAAACCTTGGGGGTTAGTTGAAGCGTCTTTTAGCCAAGAGAAAGCTTCAACAATTTCCATCTCACCTTCATTGTAAATGCCTTAATGCGCAAAGTTTGGAACAAGTTTTATGGGTAATTTTTAATGAATTTTCCCTGGGACATGAAAGCTTTCCAAGCACATACATATGGATGAGCCCATCTAGAAGTGAAGAAAAGATGAAGCCCTTTAATTCAAACTGCTTATCACCAAGTTGGTCAGATGATGTATGTGGTTCGTTGACTCTGCCCATAAGGAAGTGACTATGCATTAGGTGTAGTAGGATTTGAGCATTGAATTTTGGCTCAAACTTGACCCAATGTATGGATAGGGTGAATAAGCATTTTTATAGAAGTGCATGCATCTAGACGAGGAGGAGGGTGAGAAGGAGGGATGTTGGATTTTTTGGGATTTTAATATGTGTTCTCAAGCATGTTCCCCAAGTTCTTAATGTGTTCTCCAACTTGTTCCCAATAGCACCTCACTTTATCCCACATCCTTTGCGCTAAGTTTTACTCTTGTAACTCAATAGAGGGTAGTCAACAATTGACTATCTATGATCAAACACTTATTTATATCTTCATCATATGTGCTTCATTTTCAGTGGTTTAAAATGTTATGGCATCATTACCTCAAGTGCTAGAAATCATTTCTCAAGTGCAAAGGAAAAAGATTAATGAAAAAATAACAAGAAAAAAAAAAAGCTTTTCAACTTACAAATCATGTTTTATTCTTTTTTCCTTTTCTTTGGACCCTTGCTACCTTTAAACCTCAAAATTTCTTTTTGTCATTATTTTGAATGATTTAAAATGCTACAGGAGTGTCACCTGAAGTTATACAAATCATGTTCAAACTCTAATACCAACAGAGCAACATACAAGGAAGTTTTTGGGTATACAGGAATCAGCTTCTTTTTTTAGTGTATGGTGGTTTGTGTTTTTGAGTTTTTGACCCCCTTTACTTTGGAGGCCTATAACTTTCTCATTTGTAATCCTTTTGGGACGAATCTCAGTGTGTCAGATGAGTCAAGAGGAGAAGTTCAAGTTTTGTTGGGACACTAGCAACAACAGAGCCCTCCCCTTGGATCCGGCCTGCCCTAAGCAATTAAGTGTTCAGTCATTGGCCAGTCTACCCTAATGAGCCCAGAAGGATGAAACTGCGCTTTTTCTATTTTGGGACTGTTCAAAGCTTGATTAAATTTATTTTTTGTGATGGGCCAATCAATGATGTTCATCACAAAAGGAAAATAAAATTGAACTTCAAGCATCCCCACAACTACCATGATACCTATGCTGGTTAAGCACTAATTAACATTTTTTAATTTGCCAAAAATTCTGAAAAATAGCATACTATAAATCTGGAAGAAACTCTCGAGCACACTAGCCTTCATTATTTAGTAGAGTGCCTAATTATAAAATATTATTATTTTTACTATTGAAAGTCAATTACAAAAATATATATTATTATTGGGCACCTTGCTGCTGAATCAGCCCTGGTACAATGGTAATTACTATGAGTCACCCTCTACTGTACTATACAGATGACATGTTCCCACAAAAAGAAATTTAATTTTTTTTTCAAACAACAACAACTTTGTGAAGGAAAAATTATTATTATTATTTTTATTTTATTTTTTTGACACTGAATTGTTGAACTTGCCATGGTACTACAGTAATAAGCATATCACTTCCACCAATTTAGGTATTGTAGTTACCTTGGCAGCTTCAACATTAATTAAATTATTCGTAGAAATGTTGAACCCTTTTTTTTTTTCCCCCCCCAAAAAACAAAATTTTGTGAAGGAAAATATACAATCTTATTGGAATATTCTATAATTTTAAAACACAGAAGTTCCAATTTTAATTAAATTATTCAACAAACATGTGTTGAAGCTGCCATTGTACTGCCTGTGTACAACAAGTAGCTATGAAACTAGAGCATCGTACAATACAAAAGTTTGGGTGTGAACACTTTTTATACCTCTGAATTTTGGGTTGCAACTTGCAAGACAAGAAATTTTCTCCTTCCTCCCCCCACCCCACCCTACAAAGTCAACAAGCTCAAACCCTAAAAATGGAAATGAAAGAAAAACCCTTCCACCATCACATGCAAACGGACATAGCCATATGACTAGATCGGTCAATGTCATAAAGTGAGAAAGATATCTATATGTGTGTGTGTGTGTGTGTGTGTGTGTGACATGACTAAAAGTGTACAACAACACAATGTAGGCCTTCTTAAAAGGACGAGAGGCCTTATTGAGGTGACCTTGTAGGGACAACAATTAGGTCCTCAATTGACTATTGCCGAGATAGATCTTTACATCAGGCAATACTCTTGGACGAGGGTATTACCAAAAATGAGTCCAAGCTTGACTATCTATCACTAGGGGTAGATCAGCTGGTGACCAAACATTTGAGCGCTCAGGGCAGGCCAGACCCAAGGGGAGGGGACGGCTCTGTTGTTTTTGGTGTCCAAACAAAACTTGAACCCCTTCTCTCGATGCATCTAACACATTAATAATCATCAAAACTGGATTAGAAATGAGTAAGTTACAACCCCTCAAAGTAAGGTTGTCAAGAACTCAAGAAAAACAAACCATCGAACAGTACAAAGGTTGGTTCCTGATCACTCAAAAAATAATTCTTTGTATGTTCCTATGTTGCTATAAGAGTTCAAAGATGATTTGTAAAACTTCAGGCAATGCTCCTAGAGCACTTTATTAAATGGTTTTAAATGAATAAGAAATAAGAGAGTTATGAGATTTGAAAATAAGAGGGATCCAAAGAAAAGAAAATATATATATGTTTTGTAAGTTGAAAAGCTTATTTTTATTCTTGTTATTTTTTCATTAATCCTTTTCCTTTGCACTTCAAAGATGATTTCTAAAGTTTAAGGTAACACTCTCATGGCAGGCAATGCCCTCTTCATCTTCAGGCATTACCCTACTAGACATAGTAAGTAAGGAAAACTTGACTGAACTAGCCTAGTTAGCATTGAAAGAAAGAAAGGAAAAAGACGAAAGAAAGGCAAACGGCGAACGCGGTTATTATAGCCGTTGCGTGTGCAATTTCTTTTCTTTTCTTTTCTTTTCCGCCTTTTACGGAGGGGGGATGTGTTGGGTAGGTACGTAGGTACGTAGGTAGGAAAGAAAAAGAGGTAGGTAATTGTTTTTGGCCGATGCCGTTCTCGTTCGGACGTTGCCTTTTTGTTGGTCCCCTTTTTCGTCCGTTGTTCTTTTCCTGTTGGGTTTTTTTTTTCTTCGAAAAACCGGCCCGGTCTTTGCCTTTGACCACCGCCGCAGCCAAGCTCCAGTAGCAGCGCACGCACGGAGAACTTTGCTTCTCTCCTCCCAATCTCCTCTTTCCTCTCCTAACTATATCTTCGCGTCGCTCTCTCGCGCTCTCGCTACTAGTGCTACCGTCTGCTTGTTTCCTCTACACGCTTAGCTTTTCGAAACAGAAAGTTTGCAAGAAGAGAAAGGGAAAGAAAAACGTAGAAGAACAACAACAAGAAGAAGAGAATTGTTTTCGTAGTGGTGCCTAGTTTGGTTTGGGGGGGGGGGGTGTTTTGTGACGGGCTTCTTGTCGTTGTTGTTTGGGGTTTGTCCCTTCCTTCGCTCTCTTGTTTTGTTTCGGTTCAGAGTGGTGAGGTTGTGAAGAAATTTTTTTGTTGCCAGATTTGTGTCGGAGCTTGCGGATAAGGGAACGAGCTTGCTGTGCGGTTGTTTATTGCGGGTTTCGCTTTTGTGGGTGTGGAGTACCTAGGGTTTGAGGAAACTAAGGAGGAAACTTGGACATTCGATTCTCGGATTAGGTGTTGTCAAAAAGAAAGAAATAGATCGGGACGGAGGGAGAGGAATTTCTCTCTCTCTCTCTCTCTCTCTCAACTTGCTCTGCCTGAGGGTAGTTCTTCTTGCAGATCGATCCTTTCTGGGAGACTAGGGTTTGGGAAGAGAAGAGCATAGCTGACAATTAGCAGTTAGAGGC
>Ga0209611_10000266_pt1 | contig 70626 bp, 50 predicted proteins | sample S1TSphgellanicum_3_FD_187693 | JGI IMG/M metagenome (GOLD analysis project Ga0209611, IMG submission 187693) | Host-associated microbial communities from peat moss isolated from Minnesota, USA - S1T2_Fc - Sphagnum magellanicum MG (SPAdes) (version 2) | ecosystem: Host-associated > Plants > Peat...
GTCATGTCAAGTAGCTTAGGTCAAGGTTAGGCTTGGCTTGAGTTCCTCATGAGGGGAAGGTTGAAAGAATGGCCTCCCAAATGAGGGCTTCGTCAATTAGGCTAGTTTAGGTCTTTTTGACGAAACAATGGAGGGTTTCTATTGAGACACCCTTGGACTTGCCAAGAGAGTGTTGGAAGCTTGGGGACGCCTAAGTTAGCTTGAGGCAAGGTCCGGCCGCAAGGAGTTGGCATTTGATGGCCAAGGATCCTAAAGAAAGCAATTGCAATTGTTGAAAGAAAATCTAAGTATCAATGAGGACATTGACCTCTTCTTCTAGTGGGGGAGAGTGTCGCAACCCTAGCTTTCGGCTCGCAATCAAGGCTAAGGGGGTTGCAAGGTTGCGAGCCAAAAGGAAAGAAGCCCGGGAGTCAAGACAAAAGCATTGCAAGAGTGCGGGCCAAGAGGAAACCCGGGAGTTAAGGCAAGAGGAAGCCCGGGAGTCACATCACATACTCCCGGGAGTGTTAGACTGTGTGAGGGAGTATGAGGGAGTGAACCCTCACACTCCCAAGGCAACTCCCACTTTGGGAAGTGGAGTCCCGGTGGACTCCCGAAACTTCAAAGAGCGATTGCAGGGGTCAAACCTCAATGGATTGTGACGTTCTTTATATCATTGGAAAGCTCTTGAAACGTAAATGTCTAAAATGGGCTCGCATTGCTCATTCAGACATCTGTAACACAAGTTAGGGCCAAAAGAAGGGGTCGGGAGTCGAATTGCCAGTTTGACTCCCGACCACTAAAAGTCGAGAGTCGACCTCTTCCCGATGTCCGATTCGGGAGTGCGACACGGCGTTGAAAGGCTCTCAACGAGAGCTACAACTTTGCTTTAGACCGCATCGCGATCGGAGGTCTTCTCACAAAGTTATGGGGCTCCAAAGTCCCGGGAGTCCCATTTGGCGCGATTTCAGGACTCCCGCGCGGGAATCCCTGGAAAAATAGCCATTTGGATGTGGGCTCCGTGGAGAGTCACAAAATATACTATAAGGGGGAAGGTGGTGGCTTCCCCCAAGTCCGGGCCGTGGTGAGTCTTGTGTGTCCGTGTTGCCCGTGGCTCGTCCTAGCACCAAGGGTGCTCCAACTTTGCACTAACCACCTTGTGTGGGTTGTGTGCAAGCCCGTGTGAATGACTAAAGCTTGTCAACTCTTCCTAGTCCCATCCCGCAGCTCCAACACGCCCCTTTACCCCTCATAGTGTTGTGAGCTAGGGAGCGTGCTCCAACTCTTCCTTTTCCGTTGTTTTCTACTTGGGCTCACATTTGAGCCATTTCAGGAGTTGGGAGTGCGTCATACTTTCTCATGAGACAAGAATTGTTACACTCAACCAAAACACAAAGACCCACACATAAACACTTTGAGGAGCCAAAAAGACCCCTCTTGAGACCCCTCAAATTCAAGTTTTTCATCATTCCCTTGGTCATCAACCCCCAAAAAATATTGTTATAACTAACTCTAATTTTGTTAAAGCACATGTCGCAATGGACATTTTATTGCTTCAATATTGGAAAAAAAACATAGTACACAAAAGTACACTCAATCAAGTTAATCTCCCCTTAAAATTCCAAATGCATTTATCTACCCAACACATTTCTGAAACTTGCAAAAGAAAACCCCCCCTTTTTCTTGAATAACTCTTCTTATGATATTCATATTTAACACCTTGGTCAACATCCATCAAACTGTAACCAAAAGAAAGGTGCAAAAAGAAAAATCTCTTGTACAAGGGTAACTCATAGTATAAACACAATTCTTGGAAATTTAAAACACCATTAACTCCAACAAGTTACATTGTTCAGACTACAAACCCAATGTTACTAGAAATTCCATAGGTGTTACTAAACCATCAAAACAAAGTTAATGCTCTATGTGTGAATTACCAACTTATACACACATGGTGATTTTTCCCTAACTTGTCATAATGGTAACCAATAGTTTAGACCATGTACTGAACCATACATTAAAAGTTTAAAATCTACTAAGGTATAGTTTGAGGTCAAAACCCTTAATGTCGGTCAATCCATATGAGTTGCTAACCCATTTCCAACAAATCCAACAATGCAAAGAAACATTAAGTTCTTTGTTTGATACACCTTAATTTTAAAGACTCTTAAACTCAATGTCCGAACCCAAGTATGAGTGACATATATCAAGTTGACTTAGAACCATTCAAGATATACAAATTTTTGTGCATATATGAGTTACAGATATATCTCTATTAACTTCCCATTTTGTTTTCATTTCTTTCATTATGCCCAACCCAAGGACACCCCAATTGAAGCTTTTGATGTTCACTCAAATACTTGACCTACGATATGGATTAAAAAGAAAACTTAGCAAATATTTATAAAACCCAATTCAAATGCATCCTAATCTTCTACATGCCCTTTTATCTACAGCTCGAATTTCCTCCCTTTTGTCATCAATTAATGCACTCTCAAATTCTTCGAAAAATTCAAATACGAATCCAAAAGTGAAAACAATGGAAAAAGAAAAAATTGGGATACGTTCCCCAACTTGCAACATTTTGGGGGTAGGGGGGTGTGCTGGAACTCCGGGATGGGGACTAGGACAAATGACAAATGGGTCAATTATTCACACAAACCTACACAAACCAAACAACAAGTTGGTTAATGCATAGTTGGAGCATTTTTGGTGCACGCACGGACTCACAAGATTCACCACGGCCCTCACTTGGGAAAAGCGACCACCTTCCCCTTAATAATATTCTCTGTGATTAGTCATGAGAATTACATTCAAATGTCATTTTGTCCCGAAACTCCTAAGTTGGAAGTCCCGAAATTCTTGAAATTGAAACTTTTGGCACTTTGGAAGGCCATAACTTCCTGGGAAAATGTTCGATTGAGCTGAGATCTAAAGCAAATTTATAGCCCTCGTCAAGAACTTTCGAACGATATGTGGCACACCACTTGCACATAAGTAAATTAGGGCGATTCCTAACTTTTAATGGTTAGGAGTTAAATTGGCAATTTGACTCATGACCCTTCTTTTGGCCATAAATTGTGTTTTAAGTATTCAAATTGGTCATGTGAACCCATTTTAGACATCTAAGTCTCAAGAGCTTTCCAATGATATAAATAAATTTTTAATCCAATGAGTTTTGACCCTTGAAATTAGTCTTTGAAATGTGACTTCTGAGCTTCACTTTTGGCCCACACCTTTGCAAGCCTTTGCTTTGGTTGTGAGCCTAAGGTTAGGGCTGCAACATCAATCCTTAGCATCAACCCCTTATAAAATTTATTTGTACCAAGGATACATTGTTTACCACAATGTAATCACTGGCGCAACGGAAATCAAATACAACAACCACTAATCACAACAAATAAAACCTACCATCTTTTGAAACTAATCATGAAAGAAGAAAAACTTACTTGCATTGCTTCCGAATTCCCCTTCTTATCTTGCTTTCCACCGTCCTATTCTCCAAGCCTCCATTCAATGCCACACATTCCTTAACCATCCATAACTCGATGTTGATCAGTTTTACATAATACACAAACAAACAAGACTTCCTACCCATCCTTACAAGCTTTCTTGAAACAATTATTGTTGCAGTTATTTTAGAAAAACAAACAATGATGGAATAATTTCCATCGTTAACATGCAGAAAGTTGACAACCATTAAAAACAAAAATTAAAACCCTAAAAACTTGTTATGTTCACACGAGAATATTATCCAATTCCCTTCCTATCAAGTCACAAAACCACTTGCACAAACAAAGCCATACCACCATAAATGCATCTAATGAAAACACCGCAACATAGCAAGTGTCATAAAAAATAAAAGCTCGTAGTGGACATTACCTACAAACAAACAAACAATGTAGAAAATAGGAACAACAACAAGCACCTTACCTTCACATCACTATCAACCACCCAGAAACCTATCGTTTTCTACTTTTGACAGTTGACGGCACTATTCTACCCTCTTTAGGTTTTCATCCCATTTGTCACAATATATCATAATCAAGGGGAAGGCAAATCTCGTAGACATGTTGTCTCCTGATTCATCCTTGAGATGAACACTATTTTTCATAACCTACAACCTTCTTCAAGGTAGCTGGAGTAATCTACTTTTCATCCATGAAGAGCCATTTCCGTCTGTGAGGAGGGCTGGTTCTGAGAAATAGCACGTGATTATAGGTCAGCTCAATTCACCCTCCCAGTTGGTTATGTCCTGTAACCAGCTCCAAGACACCAGCTACCGGACATAGTCTTGATGCTCGCTCACCTCAACTATATCTGATAGCTGGTGTTGTCTGGCTGGTTACCTAGTCCAATGATATTGCACAGAAATCTGTACAACAACACTTTCTATGTAACACAACAATGAGTGTGGTCATAAAGTTATGAGAGTCACTCACAAAGTATAAACAAAGCTGCCATGACTACCCACTGATTTCATCGGCTCCTGAAAGTAGGTTTAGATTTAAAGTACATAACTATGAACACAAAATTTCAGGCAAACAATTATACATACATCTACATCCTGAATTTATGTCACGTTTCTGGATGCAGCATGAAGACTCTACAGTGGACATGATGTAAATGATGACTCTCGGTTTTGACAATGTAGTCTCTACATGTATGCTCCTTTGACTGAAACCCAATGTCCTGATTTGAGCTTGAACTTTGCAAAACTTCTGGGATTCTCCACAAAATAGTTCTGAAGGAAACAGCACTTTGGCATCAGTGCCAGTTGGAAAAAATGAACACCCATTGATCTTGGGGATTTATGAAAAGTAGCCTCGTCTGCTTGCATTAGGAAACTCTGCAGCTCCAATCTTGATTTGCATTTTTCACATTCAGCTTTGTCCACTGCAGAAGAGCTGCAAACTAATTGATCTTGAGTTGCAGCTGGGCCACCAGAACTGTAGGCCTTGAAGCTTTTGCATCAGTCCCACCCACTAAAATATTTCTCTCCCTAGACTGATATTTGAAACCAAATTTACTAAAGATCAGAATGTGCTGCAAATACAGAAGCAATTTGTTGAATGAGCTTCCCTGAGTTGGAATACAATTAGCCTCAGAACTACCCTTTGTACCCACGAAGCAAGCCAATTTGTGATGTAGGATCTCGAGAGGAACAAGAGCATTGGGCACTCTGGAAAGCAATATTGGTACCACCTGCCTCAATGTCATCTACTTCTGGCTTGAAACCTGAATCTAACACACAAACATTCAACATCTCTTCTTTCTTTCTAGTCATGTGACCAGCAAAACTATGTATGCATTCCATGCTCTATATTAAAAGACAATATTCAGCTGAAGATCCAGTAAAAAACAGATAGCTCAGAGCAATGAAGAACAGGATCTGTAAGAGCTTTATTTGTGTCCAAAATCCCAGCTGGAAGCTGAGCAATATGATTGGAGATGGCCCACCATCCAAAGCCATCATATTCAGCCTGCAAACATTGCAGTGGCAAGGCTATGAATTCATGAACAAAAAGAATTCTTCTGATTCCTTGCTTGGAAAAATGCAATCTGTTTGACAAGAACACAACATTCAGGTCAAATTCATATTCTGTGAAGAGTTGAATCTCATTTGAGCTTGACCCAGGAATATGTCAATATTACATCATCTGAGCACTTTGACCTATAGCAATAAAACCCAATAGAATAAAGATGCTCGACACTGCTCATGGCTCAGTTGCACCAAATTGTTAACTCTTGCACTGCTAGCACTTGTGGCAGCAGCAACTTATTGGAATTATGGCTTGAAAGAAGAATGATCATATCTCCTTCCAGATCTTTGCAGAACTAGAGACAAGTGATGAAACCACCCACGATCGTTTTGAGTCTGGAACTTCTGAACTGTGTCAAACCCATTTATACTTAAATCAATTCAATAATTTGAGAAAATTGCACCACACCACTTTGAGCACAGAAGATCACAAGAGTCTAGCTGTACTTCTGGATGGGAGGAATCAATTTGTTGATTGTTGGAATTGAGTTGGAATCTCACCTGTTAAAATTACTCAATTGGTGAGACAATTCCAGAACCCAAGTAGAGAACTTCCATTTGCTAAGAGCAGCTCCACCCATGCTCAGTGTGTGGCAGTATTTCTCACATCCAAGATTAGTTATTTATTTTTTCCCAACCTCACCGATAAAAACTTAAACTGAGACTGCAAAAGGTCAGAGACTACTAATAGCAACCCACCTGGACCAATCAAACCATCTAGCCAATCAACAACAGGGGCCTTTGCTGTGCCTTTTGCCACCCTCAGCATCCTGTGCAAGAATGCTGGGCCAAAACCATTTCGCTGAGCCAAACCAGCATGTTTTGACTTTTCTTCATGCAAAATTTGCTGTACAGTGCACCGTGGAGTTGCTCTAAAGAACATCAAAAGTTCCTCTGTAGTAAGGTTTTGAGAGTGGGGTAAGTGGCAAATTAGAATTGCATCATCTTCATGTTGTGGTACAATTGCTGTAATGGATCCTTCAAGTGTTTTCGCAAGCAAACAGACTTACTTCTCAATCTCCTTTGCTTCTCGAAGTTTTCTCTCTTTCTTTTTTTTCCTTTCTTTCCCTAGTAACATAACTAGTCTCATGTTCTCCAGCTAGTCTGCTCTCAAAACATTTTGGTAACTCTTTTTCCTGTGCTAGCTCAGGTTTTTCTAGAGTGTGTGATTCTTTCTAGTTGGGTTTAGACTCTCTTTCTAACTCCATTTGACATAATTCTTCAGCTCTTAAATTTTTTCCCCTTCCTAAAAAACCTTCATAGTTTTTTTTAGTGTTGTTATAGGTACCCTTACATAGCATAATTGGGCCGTGTGGGCTTTTCAAAAAGTGGAATTTGAATTGCCCATCAACAAGGTTTACTTTTGCCCATGATACCTAGAGGGTACTACCTTCCAGGTATCATGGGTAAAAAAAAAAATTCTTTTCAAATTCACAGCAACTCTCATGCCATGTAAAGCCCTCAGGAGCAAGCTTTACAGGAATTGGGCTTGTGCTCACCGTGCAGGGCCATTACTCCTGTAAAGCCCTTCCCTCAGGGCTTTACACTAGACGGAGAGGACTGAAATCCTTCAAACCAAGTAATGGTCTTTCTCCTGTTTGATTTATGATTACACCCATATAATAACCCTTAGATAATTTAGAGCATGTATATTACAAACTGTGTTTAGATCTGTGCTCTTCAGTTCTTTGTTTTTGGTGCTAAAATTTCACCAAAATGCAAAAGAACAATGTGGGGCTGCAACAAAGCTTTTTTTTTGGGGGGAAATTTTTGAAAACCATTCACCAAAATTCAAGGTTTTTGGCCTGGGTTTACCACATTTAGAGTGCCTGCTCCTGCAGATCGCCAAACAGCAGGCGGATTACAAACCCTTTTTTTTTAACTATCCTACCTATCCTGTGGCCAGGCCAGGTCTTTCTAGATTCTCCTGTGGATGGTTGCCAGTGTGGTGGTTACACCACAAAAGTGGGAAAACAAACCTTGAATTTTGGTGCCCTTCATTCAAAGATGAGTGTGAGCAGTATCCAATGGCACCTTACCTATTGTGCTTTGCATTAATTAGATGAGGTGCCTCACAAGTTCATTTTATTTATTTTTTTTTGGTTGCAATGAGACCATTGGATTGACCAATCACTCAAAAAAAATGAAACTTTTTAAGCTGCCCAAAAGAGAAGGTTCTATTTTGAAGTATAGAGTTCCTCCCCTTTGGCCCTAGTGAAAGGAGGATAAAATTTGCCAAAGCATATGGGATAAAAGTGAGGTGCTATTGGGAACTCTTTGGGAAACGTGTCAGGAACTTGGGAACTCTTTGCTTTGAGTCCCCCCCCCCCAGCTCCCCCAGCATAAAATGATCGCCAGGTTTTGATGGCAGGTGCCTAACCCCCAACATAAAATGATCGCCAGGTTTTGCTTGGGGGTGCCTACATTAGTACCTTTTTGAAATCAGGGGCATCCTGCCCAAGAGTGAAAATGTGTGCATGTGAGTGAAAACAGGGTAATTGTTAGTAAAATCTTTTTTAATTTAGTAGTAAATATTCCAGGGAGTATTGGTAATTTCTTTTACTTTGTTGTGTATCGAAATGACAATGTATCGATGCATCATATTCCATCATGCATTATGTCATCATGCATCATACTATATCATCAACATAAATTTTATGGTACATATGTGTTGAGTAAGGAAGGGTGGGGAAAATTTCAAAACAACAACATGCATAAAAAACTTTATAGATGAACATCTAGATGTTTGTTTACTATATTATAATTCTTAATGTATCAAAAAAAATCAATACATTAAGTTTTGAAAATACATGGATAAGATATTATCATATTTCCAAGTTTATGGGTAAGGTAAAGTAATTGTTAATTTTGTACCAAAACACCAATTTATTGTTGACACATGGTGTGAATAATATATTGAATGTATTACTAATATTTCACACTTGAGAAATAAATGGTTACATATGAAAACTTGACACCTAGCATACATTTAACACCACTTTTTGATCATAACTAACTGTAATTTACCATATGTTTTTGATACACCAAGGATTTATTGATACATTAAAAATTTGTTGGTACATTAAGGTTTTTTTAACCCATCTAAACATAGAAAGAGTAGGAATTTTTTCAAAATAGATGGAAAAGAGGTGGCCACATTTCCAAGTTTATAGGTCAGGTAAAACAATTGTTAAATTAGTAAAAAACCCATAATGTACTATCAAGATATGATGTGAACAATACATTGAATGTATCATGAACATATTTTCACACTTGAGAATTAAAGCTTACATATGAAAATTTGACACTTAATATACATTTACTCATTTTTCAATTATAACTATTTATTATTAACCATATGTCACTAATACATTAATGATGTGTTGATACACTAATGATCTTTTGATACACTAAGACTTTTTCAACCCCTCTAAACATAAAAAGAGTGAGAATTTTAAAAAATAAATGGACAAAAGATTGCCACATTTCCAAGTTTATAAGTAAGGTAAAACAAATGTTAATTTCACTAAAAACCATTAATCTACTATCAAGATGTGATGTGAGCAATACATTGAATGTATTATAAATGTATTTTCACACTTGAGAAATAAACTTTACATATGAAAATTGGACACCTAGTATACATTTACCATCAATTTTTATATTATAACTAATTATTATTAACCATGTGCTATTAATACACTAAAGATTTGTTGACACATTAATGATCTATTGATACACTAAAAAATTTATAACCTATCTAAACATAGAAAGAGCAAGAAATTTTTCAAAATAAATGGACAAGAGGTTGCAACATTTCAAATGTGTGGGTAAAGTAAAAAAATAATTAATTTAACCGAAATGCACAACTATGTCATTAACATGTGGTGTGAATAATACATTGAATGTATTACTAGTATTTGACACTTGAAAAAGAAATTTTTACATATGGGAAAAATTGACATGTGTTACACATTTCTTGCCGCTTTTTTTTCTTTAAATAGTTGATATTTGCATTTGTTAATATATTATAAATATATGTTGAACTTCCAATGAGGATTATTTTGTAGATTAAGGTTTGGGGTCACATTTTTCAAGCTTTTGCATATCAAACTTGACATGAACTTCTTCTTCACATGATTTTTTGTGTTATTCCAAAGGTGTTTTAGAGCACACTTTTGACATTTTTACAAATTTCTCACATGTCATTGTGACTTAATTCTATGTAAGTCAAAGATTTACCATGTTTTTAATTCATTGTATGTTGATTATCACAATTTGAATGTAAGGTGCATAAAAATTAATATCTTTTACAATGGTTTTTATAAGCATGGAGGGGAAGTTGGCCTTGTATGAACATGCCCATCAAGCTAAACTACAAGCATTAAAAAATGTAGTTCAAACACCACTAAATGGGCCTTTTGATTATGAAGATTTGTTGTGGGAAGTTGTCATTCAACACACGAGGATGTAACAAGGCCTTACCTTGTTGAAGTTGCATTCATCCCCACAATTTGAGTGCTTGATTTCATAGCTAATGAAGAAGGTAAAGATGGTGGACAATGTCACTTTCTTTGAAAAAACACATCATCCACCTTGACAATGATGTGCAACAACTACAAATAAATAGTGTTTATGAGTTTTCAAGGTTCAAATTTTAACCTCTATTACATTTATGCACCAAGATTTGCAAGCATATTGTACATGTTTAGGTGTGATGTTCACCATCTAATGAATTAATTTTATTATTCTATAAACATGAAATATGTGATTAGTTGTTTGTTTTGTAATGCAATATATGTTCATAAATAACACAAAATTGGTTGGTTAGTTGTTTGTAGGTACCAATGTAAATATGGCTTAATGATCTCACAAATGTTGTGAAAGATATTACACAAAACCACAATGTAACTCTAAAAAATTTGGACATCAATGGAAAAGTAATCCCATCAAGGAAAGGCCACATGGGTACACAAGATTCTAGGAAGAAATGGGGTGGCTCGGGTGGCTCTATAAAAAGAGGATGTAGAAAGTTGAATTCACCATTAAGACATTATATTTGCTTAAACATGTATTAGAGTTATGTTTCATTCAACAAAATCATGTTAATCAAGATGGTCTACATGTCTTGACGACTTAAAAATGGTGATAGATTTGCATTTCCTGCACATTTATCAAAATAGATCAAGGATTTTGTGATGAAACAACTAAGGCTTGGACTCATAATGTCTCAATTTATGGCAAAACATAGGCAGCATGTGAAAAACATCATGTTAGGGACATGTGAATTAAATAGAGACATGCTCCTCACTGAGCAAAATGTTAGGGTGTTTTATAGGAAATTGGCTCAAAAAACATATCGGCTACAGAAGAATGATGTGAAAAGTGTGCATATGTGGGTTCAACAAAACACCAATTTAGTGTTTTATTATCAAGAAACTAGGGTAGAGGTGGATGGCAGAACATGCCTATCACTAGGTAGAACATGCCTTTCACTTTGGGTATCCAAACACCATGGCAAAGGGAAATGATGATTGAACATGGGCACCAAAGAAGTGTTGTAGTTGATGCAACCTTTGGGACAAATGAAAAAAAAGTGATACATTATGTATGATACATAATACATGCACATGTGATGTAATATGCTAATATATATGTAGTGTAATGTCATTGAAACATTAATAGGACAAATCAACGAACATAAAAAAAATACATGTAGAAATTTGAAATTGTTAATAGGTCATTCATTACATCTTTTATCAATGTTTAATTGACATATCTCTATTGTGAATTGTGGCAATTCCCCCTTTATACTAGGGCAATCTTGTCCTTGGGTGGTACCACTAAGAATGTCACACCTTAATTTTCTTAGTCCCATTGAACTTTGAAAAATCATAGGAAACACTTAAATGAACATTTTCATAAATTTTTTTTTTAATGCATTTACTAGTTTCCATAGATTTTGAAATCTTAATAATATCAAAAATATTGTGTATTTTTTATGCTCCTAATCATTGCATTTAGAAAAAAATTCAAAAATGTAATGCCTATTTTTTCCCTTGAACTTTTTGGTTAGGAACACAAATTTGGAACATCATTTATGAATTTTTGAATAATTTTTTTCTTAAGGTAATTTGGAAGTCATTTTATTTTTAGGTTTTTATTTAGTAATTAATTGATTAAATATGATTTAGTTATGAATTTCCAAAGTTGAAACTATTAATTTTTAAGGAGCCATTTTAATTAGGATTATATATATTTAAAATTTTCCATTTTTAAAATTCCAAATAAACTTCATGCCATATATAGAGCATGTAATCAATAAACATGAAAAAATAATAGTTTATAATTGTGAAAACATTTAATAAAAAGGGCTTAGAAAAATGATTTAATTGTTTTTGGTTCCTTAACCATTACTTGATATGGTTCCTAGTGGTACCACCCAAGGATGGGTTCGTTCACCATGATGGTGTTTGACCAATGGCACAATGACATTCCTGTAACATATTGCATCACATCACGATGTGGACAAAACGATTTGACACCATGGACGCACACTTTGAATGAAATCATTCACAATACTCACCCATCATGACATCCTTTCTTTGTTGATTATGTCCAAGGGGAAATTAACTACATCAAGTAAAATCCTTATCCCTTCTCCCTTTATATCCAACAAATTGTTAGTTATATATTATACATGTCACTTGCCCCCACGGATGTAACATGCATTAACATTGATTGTATTTAAATCCACCAAGTTTCATATATAATGCATTTTTTTCTTGTAGGACTATATGGCTAGACATTACCATTTTCTTATGTTTGTGGCATGTGAAAAGAGCATGGCAAAAACAAGCATGTATCAAGATAAAAAGACCTAGCATTAGGTAGTAATGTATTGCAAGAACTAAGGAACATCATGTATGACAAAGATGGTCCATCTAGAGCATGTGTTAAAATGTGGGCAACGAATAGGCTATAATATATCACTAGCAAGTACCCTACAGCTAATGTCAAGTCCTAGTGGTGTGTCGCAACCCCACTTTGAGGGAGTTGTGAGGTTGCCACTCACACTCCCGAAAATGGGATTTGGGAGTCCTCTGGGACTTCTAGAAACTCAAAGCGCAATTTCAGGGGTCAAAACACCTCGCCTTGTGGCGTTCTTTATACTGTTGGAAAGGTCTTGAAGTGTAGATGTCCAAAATGGCCTCCCATGAGCCATTTGAATATCTGCAGCACAAGTTATGGTCGAAAGAAAGGCCGGGAGTTAAACTGGCAGTTTGACTCCCGACCACTAAAAGTCAGGAATCGACCCGATTTCGGTGCGTGCAAGTGAAGTGCGACACACCGTTGAAAAGCTCTCAAGGAAAGCTACAACTTTGGTTTAGACCTCATCCCGATCCAAGTTTGGGGTGAGGAGTTATGAGCATCCAAAGTCCTGGGAGTCTAAACCGGGACAGTTTCGGGACTCCATTTTGGGAGTCCCGAGAAAAAGAGCCATTTGGATGCAAGTCCAGCAGAGAGCTGCAGAGAATACTATATGGGGGAAGGTGGTGGCTTCCCCCGAATCCGGGCCGTGGTGAATCAAGGGAGTCCAAGTTAGCCCATGGTTTGTCCCAACACCAAAAAGGTGCAAAATGAGTTCTAACCCATTTGTGGGTTGAATTTGGATGCAGGACCGTGTAATTGAGTAAGCTTGTCTCTCTTCCTAGTTTATCCTGGAACTTTCAGCACGCCCCTCTCACCCCCCCCTTTAATGCTGGAAGCTGGGAGCGTGCCCCAAATCCCATAAATTCCGCAACTTTGTGAGTTAGCCCAACTTGGGGCTAGCTTGGGACTTGGGAGTGCGTCATGGTGGGTATAGATGAAGGAGAAAATAGTCCATCCAAAAATTGGGAGACACATTATACAAAATTTACATCCTGAGTTTCTATCACATATCGGAAAGCAACAAGACAACTTGGCCACAAGGTTTCTTATAGATTTGGGTTATTTTGATGACATGAATTCAATAGTTATAATTACTCAAACTCAAATATTCAATCCTTTTATTTGTAATTTTTCCTTTCAAGGGTATTTGAAATTGTACCCGATCATTGGAGTTAAATCAAAACTTTTCCACAAATTTTGCATCTTCCGTATAACTTCAAAAGACCAATATGTATTAACCATGATTTGTCATGGACAATCAAATGTCAGCTTTTATACCAATGAAGTGGAAAATACTTTGAATACTATACTAAAAACACCATGAGGTGAATCACTAATTGCATGCATTTTTGCCATCTCTCACATGGTTTAATTTTTACATCAATAAGGTTATTATAATCGCATGAATAACTTAGCACTATATGTATAGTCTTATCCTAATGGGTTGGAAGTAAATCTATGTTGTACATTATAGCCTATACTATATTAACATATCAAACTCCATAAGAAAATTCAAGCAAATTTGGCTATAAGCTAAATATGGAAGTAAAAAAATTTATTTTAAAAATATTTTGGATACTTATTAACCATAATTTGGCAACCTCAAACTTGATCAATTTTAAAAATGGCAAAACCAAGGTGACATACATTTCAAGAATGACGAGCAAAAAAATGTAAGTTTTACAAATGCACATGGTCATCACTCATCAAAATAGATAACCAATAATCTATTTATTGATCATTCCACACATATGTAGACATAATGTAAATACAATATCACCAAGACTTAAAGTTGTCTTTTTACCCTAAACCAACTACTCTCCACATTAAAAAAAATCCCAATTGCTAATCACCCCCAATTTTAACTTGTTTAGCTTCCTTATCATAGTTCCCGAATCCCCCTTTGGATCCTTCTAGAAGCATCTACAAAACATTTCACATTTCCTCTTGAACAACCTAGTTTTCAAAACTAAATTGCTTCCTTAATTAAACCCAGTTGCCAAAACAAATCAGTAGAGAAAAAGTCCTAAGTAGGTTGTATTGTTATGATACATACAAAATCTCCAACCTCAAGATATGTGTAAGTAGGTGGAACCTAATTGAAAATATGTTTTGGAAAACCAAGAATTGGACAATTAAGAATTTGAAGAATTAATTTTAGAACCTTAGGAATAGGACGTTCAAGGATTTGAAAAAATAGGATCAAAAACTCATCAAAGGTTCCATCCAAAGGAATTTTTTTTTTAATTGTTGGAACCATAACCAAAACATTCCACTAAATCATCAAGCCCTAAAAACCCTAAACCCTAAAATTGAAAACCATCACCTTCCTAGGGAATGCAAATGATAAGCTACCATGACTACCCATCCACTAACTTCAATTAGCTCCTAATAATGGGTGTGGACAAGTATGTAATAATCAGCCCAACATGTGGTCAAACCATGAAAACCATATTTGTGTCTCTATGTTTCTTTCTCATTTCCAAAAACAACAAAAGGCTACTTGGTCATGACATTGGGTTACCACTCAAGAAACATAACTCAAGGTGAGAAATAGTCAAACAAAAGGGAAAAATAGGGATTAAAAAAAATAGTATTCAAATCCAAGGTAGAAAGCTTGGAGTGCATGTAAACCATTTCAAAGTTTTGAAACCATTGCTAAAGAGACTAAATACATCATAAACAAAACAGCCCAAAAAGTAGGAGGAAAAAATGAGGTTCTTTGGTCCTCATAGACACCAAACAAACTTAGAACAATAATATAACCAGACTTAGAACTAACAATCTAGGGGTCTTCCTCAAAATTTGGACAACATTGGCATATCACAACAAAAAGGCTAGAAACACATGGTTTTTCCAAGGCCACCTATGGTAGATTGTGCATGTTTCAACAAGTCCATAAATCTCAAATTCAACTCAATTAAATAAACCTTTGAAAAAATCAATTAGGAGAAAACTTTGGAGCTTGAGCACTTTTCATAACCTTTCTTCAAGAGGTTGACACCGTATGAAATCCTTGAAATTAATCTCACATTTTACAATCAACCAACTCCATCACCAAGTAAATAGACCCTCTATCAGGGTTTTATTTCTGAGCATTACATTGTGTTTAGAAGGCTCTAGGTTTGAAAGTGAAAAAAAAAAATCTTACAAAAAAAGAAAGAAAAGTTATTGTTGGGTTCAAATTCCAAACTCTTGATGTTCCTCCTCCTTTCAATTCACTGACCCCTTGCCTTTGGAATCTTTTGATAGTCCATCAGCACTTTAGACAGTCCGTCACCAATGTCACCGATGTCGAACCTCTTGACAATTCGGTAGTGCTCTTGATAATCCATCACCAATGTCACCAACACCAAACCTCTTGAGGTTCTGTCGTTGTTTTTGATAGTTTATCGTCGATGTCACCAACGCCAAAACCTTCGAAGCTTCGTCGTTGAAATTGGAGCATGCAATGCCCTTTGCGAAGGTCCTTTTCTCTCTTGCTACTTAACTAACACCTAACCTTTTAAACTAATTACTAATGCATTTCTCCTTTCCTCCTCCTAACTTATTGACCACAATTTAAACTTTTCATGAACATGTGGCGACCTTTGTCTTGTCCTCCTCCTCTTGACCTTTTGACCAACCCATAAGCACACACCTCCAGTCCTCCTCCTCCTAACCTCTTCACCTACCCCTACGTACACACCTCTTGTCTTTCTCTCGTCCTCTTGAGCTTGCACCTTCCCTTTGATACATTACTGATACATTGATATTACACTTTGTTCTATGTTCAACCAAAAGGGAGGTGCCAAAAAACAATTAAGCAAACCTAAACTTGAAATGCGCAAATGGCCCTACCACCTTAAACCTTAAGCTACTACCATTTTCTTTTTCTTTTTTTTAAAGAATAATTAGTTATAGTAACATTAAAAATAATCTCCATGACTAAATAATCTAATTTGTTTTGTCACTAAATGACAATGTTTCGCCAAAAACCAACAATATTGATGCCAACTTTTTTAATATATTAAATAAAACCAAATAATCATATTAAAATTAAATATTTCTTGGTTGATTGCATATAACCAAAAATTTATATTAAAATCAAAAGTGTGATTTTTTTCATTTTTAGTAACCACAATTCAATCAAAATTGCAAACCATTTCCATATTTCTATACATGTGGTTCAAACATGTAACCAAAAATATTAAATTCAAACTAAATTATGTTTAGCTTGTAGTCAAATTTGGACAATTTTTTTATTTACCATTAATGTATTATTGTCATATTGACCACAACATGAATTTTACAAATCAATACATTGCATGATCATGGTCACATCAACACTTTCACCCTGTGCCATATGAGACATTAGTATCATGTTGGCAACATGATGGAAATGTCATGTCATCATGCATCAATGATATAATCCTCGCCTTTAAAAGTTACCATGTGAACCATCCAAACCAGAAAAAATATTCACCCCTTCCCAACCCTTTTTTAGGGAATTTGTGTCAGGCAGGGCCCTGTGGTAAGCACCTGCCGTCAAAACTTGGCGATCATTTGATGCTTGGGTTTTCAGCTTGTCCACTCTCCAATGTCCAAGTGGAAAGTGAACAGTCCAGTCTTCACACCAAACACAACTTGAAAAACACACACCCACCCACCCTCACTCCCCCACCCACATGAAAAGAGGGACGCCCTTCACTCCATGGCACGATTTCTGATTAGTTGCATGGAAATCCTATTCCTGAAATTCGCTGCAACTATTTTTGGCCTGGGCTAATTCCCGTTGCAAAGAACACCCTACCTCTTCAAAGATGAATGTTGTGTGCATTTTAATACTTCTAAATCTCATTCTTCAGCCCAGAGTTCAGTCCTCAATTGTTAAGTCTGATCAGACCCCAAACTGGGTAAATCCGTTTGTAAATCATGCATCCTTGAGTCCTTCCTAAACAGGAAATTAGTGAATAAGATGTGTCAGCACTTTTGTTTCATGATTTGACTACTTTATTTTAATATGCTGCAGCATAAAATGCCTGGGGCTACTGATCCCAACAACAATCATCATCTTTGGATCCTTAGCTAAACCACCTAACAATTCAGTGACCTCCAAATTGAAACCCAACAAGGAAAAAAAAAAACTCCTAATCCTCACTGTTCTTCTTGACACCATCAACATTCTAGGCAACATTCACTCTGGTTGCTGACATCTGCAATCTCTGCAATTTCATTCCATCTATTCCACCAAACCTGTTTGAATTTTGTTTTGAAAAAGTGCCTCCTCCTCCTCCTTCATGGGTTTTTTCGTTGTAGCAAAGCATATTCTTCCCTGAACTAGGGACCTTATAAAATAAGAGCTTGTTCTTCTCATCCATTTCTAATATGGGACTTTGTACCAAGTTGGGCAGTTTGCTACCTAATAGAGTTATCTGTAAAGTAATAAAATCACAACACCAGAACCCTGAGTTTGGTCATACAGAGGGTGAGATTTTTTTTAAAAAAAACCTGCAAAAAAGTACATTAGCATTCAACGGGCGATGAAACTCAGTTTACCACCATTTTACTGAGTTTCATCCTGTCTTTCCTTTTTCCTGAGCGCCTCCACTGCTGCTACATATATTTTCACTGCTCCTAACTGTACAACAACTATAACTAGTCTCGAAGTTTGTGCATTAAATGCTGAGTTTCAGCATTTGATACTACGATTTAATAAACATGTCTTTACTTTGCCGATACCACTGAAAGAGGGGATAGGGGGTGGCAGGAAGCCCAAAGACAGGGTGAAGACAGGGTTACTTTACGGATATTTACTAATACAGTATTTACTAAATAATGGAAAAGTCTATTAGGCAAATTTGTTTTGGGTTCTCGCTGAAATTAACGATAATTTAGGTTTTTACTTTTTCTCTACTTAGGCTAATCAATTGATGGGTGGAATCAACACATGGGACATGGAGTTTTAAGGTGCATCATTTTTCTTACCAATTTGAGATGCTTGTCATTGGCATGAAAGCAAAAACTTGAAAAAAGACCCTTGTTATTCATGTGTTGTTCTTACATTGAAATAATTTTAGTTTATTAGAGTTCTTTTTGCAAATTTTTTGAAAAATTCGGCAATTTCCAAACATATTTTCAAAATTTAAGCACAATATATTGGTACTATTAAGCACTTTCTGTTTATTTTAATTTTGGTTTAATTCGGTAGGCAAGTATAATATATATAAATCATTTAAAGGGAAAATAATAATAATTTACAAAATATTTCTTTATGAGAAATAATGATTTCACAAGTTGTAACATTATTTTATGCAAAAGAATTTATAGAAAACATAATTTTAAAAAAATTATTTATCTTAATTAATGATAAAATTGATTTAAATATTTGATATTACATTATAAAGTAAATATATTTTTTAGCTAGTTATATTAATTTCTAATTCAATATATATATTATATTATATGTATAATATATAACATATAATTAATAACGTGATGTACAAGAATTTTCAAAAACATAATGTATTAACATTTAAATATGTATATATCTACTTATGTGTCTATAATTATCAACAACATATCTAATAACAACATCAAAAATATATATTTATTGTAATGAATTATTTCAACAAATGTGGGTACATGACAACTAAATAGTGACTTCATAGGGACATAATTTTATTAAGGTGAAAGGATCGAGGTGAGGTGACCTTATGTTATTTTCAAGGGTACATAATGATTTAGGCTATTAAATTACACCTCACTTTTGATGCATTATATATTTTCAATCATAATCCTATGTTTTTAAACACATGGCATAGATGAAATCCTATACTCAATCACAAATCCAAGTTTCTCAAGCTATATGGTGATACAATTCAAATATTTAAGATAATAAGATTATAGCCCATGAGCTGAGGTTTTAGTGTGTTCTTGTGTGTTGAAGATTTAAAGCAAATGTACCAACTTGAGCAGGCCAACATAAGACAACTCATTTAGTTTTCAATATATATATATATTTGATGGCTCCAACAAATCAGGTATATCCCTTTGCAACAACTTTTAAAGCAAGCATACTATCAATCCTTTTGGAATTATGACAATTCCAAATAATTTCAAAATTTTAAGGTTCACTTTCTTGTAAAACTAGAACTTTGCTTTACACATCATGTACAATCTACCCCATTTATATGTGGAAAAAGATGAGTTATGAACATTTGAAACAACTTTCAGAAAAACTTTGAATTTTTAAATTTTTAAAATGTATTCCACATTTTAAAAATTGTGAGTGCTTTTTCAATGTGGCTTATAAGTTTTTATCAAAAAAATTTACCATCAATTTTTTTTTGTTATGCAAGTCATTTTCAAAGTTCTTTGCGAAATTGTCTCCTTTTAACATGACGATTGTTCACTTTCAAATGTTATTAACTAAAACCTAAGATTGGATTAAATGGATTTTAAATTAAACTTTTTTGACATTCATATGAATATAAAAAGAACAGCTTCCCATGATTGTTGTGCTTTCAAATGGCAAAACATAAATAGATCTCTAATTTCAAATGGTTATTATTACCATTCAATGGCCTTTTTGTTTCTTTTGAACTTATTTTGATTTTTTAACTCAACAGATCACAAACATGAAATAATTGATAATATATTTTTAAATCCAAAATGTTATTGTTATGAATATGGATGTTAATCTAGAATAATCTACAATTATGTAAAAATGTGAAGAGGAAGTCAATAGTAATAAGAATGCATATTTTGAAAAGTAACTTACAAAGAAAATATTGGGAGTTGCTTTTAATTCCATTTCAAATTCATTTGGTTTAATGGATCCTTTCAAGAAAGATCATAAGATATACAATGAATTTGTTCATGATTGTTTTCTATTTTTTCCTAAAAATTATTTGTCTACAAGAATTGTTGAAAATACATAGTTGCAACAAATGGTTCTTCAACAAAGCCCTTGAGTTGCACTTCCTTCTAAGGAAACTTTTTTCCAAGATATTTTTCCCAAATGGTTGAGAAGACCAAAAAATCATATGTAATACTTATCCTTACAAATTGTTTATCTTGTACAACATGTTTTTGAGTTATGGATATCAAAAGTTGGTCATGAATTTTTTTAATTTGTGGTTAATGTTTTTGTTAATTTAATTGGCAACCCAAACATGTGACCACTAGCCTATAGAACATCAAGCTAGGCATTATCAAGGAATTGTGACAATTGTTATATAAATATGGATTGACAAAAAAAACAAAATCATGCCTATGTCGCATATGAGGGTTGAAATTTGAACATAATGGCCAAATGTTCCAAAATCTATTCTGGGTTGCAATATTTTGGGACTAAAAGAAGATTTTTAAAGCTCATGTTTAGAACATCCATTTTTTAAGGGATGTCAATATCCACAATTGATGAAAAAGAACTCATGATGTTCCCTACATTTCAATTAAATCTACCCAAACAAATCTGTAGATATGTATTACTTGATTGAAAAAATATGAAAATGATTGTCATGAATGATGTAAGGATTGTATCAATTTTGGCATATGACCACAAGAATGATTGCCCCTATGAAAACCTGGTGAAATGGCAATTCTTAAGAATCTTGTTTTAAGATTATTCAAATGTGTCTTTTAGTTTGTCTTTTATTTTGTAACTTGATTGCATTTTATCACCATCTGGTTTTGCAATGGAGATTGTTTTATTTTGTTCATGTCTTTTTCAAGTTCAAAATATATATATTTGTTTAAACATGCACTATATTTTCATGGAATTGTTATATTATGTTACAGTCAACAAACAAGAGCCCACAATTTTTGTCATGTCCATGACAAATGAAAAAAATGGTTGTGAAAACTTTGTCATCTTTTATTTCCACTTGTGTGTTGAATCACTCACATGGTCATTGGTTGTTTCATGATGTTCTATAATTTATTATTTTTATTAATTTGAAGTTTCATGAAAATTTTGGAAACCATAGTATTATTGTTGAAGGTTCTTTGGAGGATCAAATTGGGGGATATATTGTTCTAATTGAATGTCCTTGTGGAAAACATGAAAAAACATGTTTTTAAGGTTGCTTCCTATCTTTATTTTTTTATACAAATCTACGATGCAAAGAAGGCTCATCACATGTTATCACTAATGGAAAGAATGAAGCTTGGTTTTGATTGGACCGAATTTTGTTACCTTGTACTTTAATTTAACTTATTGTCATTGCCCTAAAACCATCTCCACCCACACCGAGTATGTGGGCCTTTGTTAACTTCATCCAAAACTATTTGTTAGTTATTTCTCCATCCTCACTTATAAACATGAGATACTAACACAAGTAAAGTGAAAGACAGCTTAAATTCCATCACACATGGGCCAATCATTGTGGTTGGCCAATCAAAGGCAATCATCTTCCTTTGAAGAGAATTATATTATGTGCATAATTTACAAGTCCAAATTCTTATTCACATTATCACACATTATTATTTAAGTTATAGTCTTAATACATATCATGGAACTCACATGGGGTATTTAGACATGCATCAATGTTTCTCCTGTCCATTACTACTTATGTTCCAGTCACACTTGATCTCAAGTCAATGTTAACTAGGTGGTAGCTTAATGTCTAATGCTAAGTGAATGTTAATTTATTAACAAAAAAATTTCAAAAAAACATAGATTTTGAAATAAAAGTTCAACCTCTAAAAAAGAATTTTAAGTAAATGATAACTTAACAAAATATTTTTGCATCATTCTCATACCCACCCATGCCTATCAATTCGCCTACTTCTTCCTTATATACCCACCCACCTATCACCTACCCAATGTGCAAAAAAATCAATATGCAAAAGATACTTACCATCATCACATGTGAATGATGATGAGAAACTATTAGGGTTTAACATTGACCTAATTGTTAGTAAGCACTTTAACATCAATGGTGTGAATGGGAGTCTCAAAAGTTAATATATTATTATATTTTGTGGTAAACAAGTTTAGATCCTAAATGACTAGCTTGGTGTTAGAGGACTTTAAAATAGAGTCCATAACACCAAGTGGGATTTGAGCTTTATTGAGGTATCCCTAATTAGACCCATAAACTTGATAGTGGGACTATGAAAAGTGAGAGATCATCAATAGCAAAGCAAGTGGACCAACCAGATGGTGGGAGACTATGCGGTGAGGATGAAACAGGCAATCTAGCCAATCCAAAGCAAGATTTGAACTAAAAGCTAGCTACTGCATCCTCTGCAAGTATGTTGTCCTAAAACCATTTTAAAAACCAAAATTGGCATGTAGTTATTGTTCTATAGATTCATGACTAAGCTGTTCTGTCTCTTGTTGATGGATTTCATCCCCTGAGAAGGTCCACAAGCCAGCCTCCCATAATATTCTACAGGCATTTAAAATGCACTATAACTAAGTTCAGAGATCTGCTACCAGGAAGCCCTTGTCTTTGCAAATAAGTTGTCTGGAAGATGGATCTTCAGAGTGAACAGACTTGCATGTACAATCCAGTATTTGAATAAGTACATTCGGCTATATATATCTCCACATGGTCAAAGGCACAGAGGCTGCTGCCACTTCCAATTTTCTGACAACTTCAAGGAGAAAAGTAGTGGATGAAGTTGGGCCATTTTCTGCACACAAGCTTTCTTTGGGCTGTAAACAATTTTAGTCAAATTTTGATTCTATTCATACTTTGTGGATATGGAGGGGCAGGCGGGCTTCAGGGTCGAGAATCTTGTCTCAATATTTACTGTGAATATGGGTGCTTTGTTTTTGTGCCTTTGTAGTGATTTGTTCAGTCATAGAACCATGATCCGTGTTTCTTTTTTCAAATTTGTGAGGTAGATGGGTTGGCTAGCATCCTCAGTTTTGGCCGAATTTGACTACAGGCTAGAGAGGAGTGCAGAAAAGTATGGGAATCCTCCTGCTCCATGTTGATGACATGCTTGAATTATTGCCTAAATAGGGAGACAGGGGCTCACTTTTTCCAAAAGAATTTCTTTGTACCATTCGCAATCCCTTTTCTTTCTTTTTCAATAGCAAGGATGATAAATTTCGCCCCCAAAAAGATCTCTGTTTCTTACCCAATTCTTGCAGCCTAGAGTCTAGACATCAGTTTTAATACCCATCTGTGATCAGGTTTCAGTTCATCATCAGGACCAGGGTTTTAAATATTCTTCTATAATTTGTCTTTTTACAATTCCTTCTACACTGTTGGAGCAAACAATAAGCGATGATACAAAATGGAGAAGTCTCAAGATTATAACTCCAATGTCCTCACTCCTTAACAACAAATTTTCAAAATCATGCTTTGAGTCAATGCTATTTGTTGATTCCTTCCCAGTAACTAATAATGTCATAAATCCTCTCATCAATCTGTAGACATTGAACTAGTAGTCACAAAGAAACCAAAATTATCTGTCAAGAGCTATAAATTCTCAATCAACTTCCAAAAGCCCCTATGACTGGTAGTGTGATCATAATCAGGTTAGAGCATCGTCACCTATGCTGGCATCAAAGTTTTCATAAGTATTTTTTTCATGTCCATTATTACTTGTTTACATATCTCAAGCCTCACTGGTAAACTTGAAAGTGGGACTCTCAAAAACGAAAGATCACTAATAACAGAGCAAGTGGACCAATAAAATGATTTAGCCAATTAACAAAGTGTGTGGGTGAGGATGCTCTAAAAGAAGATTTCGATTCTCTAGAAAACTTACATATAATAGAGTTTACATTGAAACAATTTCCACATAACAGACACAGCTAATTATGGGGTTGTTAGATGCAGTGGCAGTGCTGTTTGCTTGCACAAGTTTAGTTTCAAGAACCAAGAAAGGTTTGGCTCTTGCAGGATTACCAAATCTAGTGGAAAACCAGCTGTTATAATTTGGTAGTTGTTGGAGTTGGGTCGCATGATCCAATTTGCAGGACATTCAGTGCTGTGCAGCATAAATTTTCTTGGGTCTATATGCGCACAAAGGATGACAAAGTTTGCTCAGTCAGCAAGTAGCATGGTAATGTGCACGCCTAGCACTAAAGCAACTGGGATCAGTAGTACCCACCAATAACAAGGCTTGACAAGTGGGACCACTCACAATTTTATATTCTTTTAAAACAGAAGACGGTGGAACTACCCCATACCACAACCAGATTGCCTGGAAAGAATTCCCAGGCTTTTCCTCTATCTTGGTATACAGAACTTTCCCTTGTTACAAAAAATTCTGCTTCGGACATTCAGATTTCACTTGGGAACGCTTTCGAGGTTTGTCCTCTATTTTGTCATAGAAAAGATTGTTCTTCACAGAAAATTTATTTTTTAAGAACACCGCAAACAATCACATGGTGTGCTTATTGCAATTGTGTGGGTTAGTCTCCTCTACATCATTCCCCAGCTTTGCCAGAAAGCTGTCAATTAGTCAATGTGACTGTGTAATAGCCTATAGGTGTACACTTATCCAGAGCCCTTCTCACAGTGCATCGTTACAGTTGCCAGTGGAGGGCCTAGGGACTCACTTTTAAGATCAAAGCATTTCATAGTCTAACTTGTCCAATGTAATGGGTTGGAAACAGTTTTTCTTTTCTGTCCAATTTTAGCACTGTTGCAACAAAAAAGGAATCTGGTGCAAAGTTTACAAAGGGCTTTTTCCTGAAAAAATGTGCAAAAGGTGCCATATTTTGATGGAAAAAAGTAAGTTAGAAGTCATCATGTTTCGACCATGAGTTCGTGAGGATTGTCAAATCAAAGCAGAATCCTAAAAAAATTCTATTTTCCTGGCTGACTCCGAGCCAGATTTGGCTCATTCCTCTTCTGGATCATGGCCAGTCCATCTACATGACAATTTTTTAAATTTAAAACCCTGATCTTGGAAGTAAGAACGTTTCTAACATTTACATGGTGCTATTTAGTATTAAATATGAAATCTGCAAAGTTAATTTTACAGATAACATTTACAACAGGAGAAAACTCAATTGTGGAATGCAAACCAAAGTCCCAAGAATTGGGTATTCGATGAACCCTGCCAAACTTTATAAAAAGAAAGGACCCAAAGAAGGGAAAGAAAAAGAAACAAGGGGCAAGGACCACAGTCCAGGCAAGCAAGTGGCCTAAACAAGGCGGGCCACAAGGAGGAAAAGGAACCACTAACAACCAAACCTTCCACTAGTTGCATGAAGCATATCAACTAATGAGAGGGGACATAAACTCAATAAAACTCCGAACCTAGATGAACCCTCCCCTACATTAACAGCCCATTTTGAGATAGAGATGATTTGCGTTTTTTGTAACACCATCAACACTCTTTGTTTATAAAATGAATGCAACATCAATAAAGGAGGGCCTTTGATGCCCTTTGTTGTTCACACCATGTTAGCACATTGATGAAAAAAATTGTCAACCTGCTAGTGAAGACACTCAAAAACCTCTATGGCAAGAGGGAAAAACACATCCGTTGGATAATGATTGCAATAAAATCCTTCCTTCATTTCAGCCGCCAATGTCACAACCACCCCACTTGGATGAGCTGCTTGTGATACCAAATTTGGTCAAGTGGGGTTGAAAATGACGACATTAGCCAATGTGTGAATGCCATCAATTGATAAAACAATGTTGACCCACTTATAAGAAAACTATAAAAAAAGCAACGAAAGAATGTGGGTTTGTTCTTGTAAAACATGAAACCTTGCATCTCTCACAACATATGCAAAAACATCCTAAACAACATCTTTTCCTCACCATGGGCACAACAAAGGAGGTGAATCTCCATGAGGTCTAATGATTAGCCACAAATGCAATGTGTCAAACAAAGAGCCAATGGATGGGGAAGCCTAATCTAGTTCACAACACAAAGGAAAAAACATCTAAGGGTAGATGAAAGCATGGGATGACAAGACAAAAAGATAGCTAAGCTCCCACACTAGACCTTACATACAATTTTAAACATGTTTGATGTGAATAAGAAAATATGTCAAAGATGATGCTAAAAAAAGAATGGTCATGTGTATCTTTGAAATAGTTTCTTGGAGTCTATTTGTTCCCCTTTCTACAAGCTATTCAAATAGGGTAAATGTGTTGTTGCAATCAAAGGAAGAAACTCCTCAAACAACCTCAAGTGCACATGGAAGGGAAATGAACCCAAATTGCTTGCCCCAATAGCCTCTAATAAGAATGGATATGAATCCAACAAGAATCTAAAAGTAATGACTAGCACTACTAGTGCCCAACTCCCCAAAAAAGCCACTAGCACAATGATGTCTACTAAGATAAGGCCTATATCTCCACTAGAAATGGGCAATGTCACATGTCGATGCACCCAAAGAGCCTCTAAACACTTAAGAGAACATGGGCTCAAAAGCCTTTGGAAAACCTACATAAGGACCGAGTCAAAAGAAACGAACTGACATTGAAAGTTTAAAAGAGACAAAAAAAACAAGAAACAAAAAAGAAGGCATATGCACAAAACATCAAGAAAAGATCCCAAAAATGACTTGGACATCCCCAACCTCAAAAATTTATTTGCATGGTGACCATCTTTATCCAAACCTTTTGCAAAAAGAAAAAAAAAGGAGAACAACACAAAACCAAAAAGGAGCCCTAAAACCCTAATGATGTCAAAGGAATAATAAAAATCATATAAAAAAAAGATAAAACCAACTAACAAGCAGGAAAGGGACCAAGCAGTGCACTTACAAAGCTTACAGCCAAACCCACTGAGACATATTTAAATTATCAAGATCATTTGACAGAGCACAATATAGACTTAAATTCCACAATCCATCCAAACAATGGGTTGAGACCAGTGTGGGGCAAGTATCCGGTTAGGGAGGTTAGAAACTGTTGGTTCCATTACTAAAACTCAGATTGGAAATCAGGTCTGGAATCAGAACCAAGTTCTCAGTTCTTAAAAGAATTGGAACCAAACTGGAACCAGGATTCACTTCTATGAACTGGAAGCCAATCTACACTTTTTGAACAAAAGGACTAGAACTGGGGCCTAACCGGAGGCTAACTGGCAGTTACTTGCCCCATTTCATCTGGGTTTACCTGAAGGGGAGTTGGATTTAGGTCTGATTTTAAGCACTGGAACCACAACTGGAACTGGGAGTTTTTTTATTTCTCGTAAAGAACCAGTCCTGGAACATTACAGGTTCCTTTCTTGGCAAACCAGAACTGGTTCCACTCTAATTTTCCTTAGAAGTGGAACCACTCTGATCATAGTTTCTTGAGAACTGGAACCACCCAACACATGTGTAGCCTTCCCAGTGCATAAATTCGTTCTTCTGATGTGGCTTGCAGTTGGCCAGTGTCCCCTCATACTAGAGGCTCGTACCTAGTTGCTACTGCAGAGTCCTACTTGCTAACTGCACTTCTGAGACCCAGCTTCATACTAAAGCATTAATAATGCTTAAGATCTCCTGCTTTTCAGGTTGCAAGTTTGGAAGTCTCTGTTGTGGTGAGTGAGTGAGTCATGCACTGAACCACAATTGTTCCATGGACACTGAATCCTCAAGCCACATGAGTGTAGTTAAGTTGTCCAAAGAACATCTCATCATAGCCTTAACAACAGAAGCACAGTATGAAATTGGTCACGGAGCTGCTATATCTGACCTCCTCATAGCCTTAACAACAAAAGCATAGTCTGAAATTGGTCACAGGGCTGCTATGTCTGCTTCCTGGTTATGCACAGATCGACATCAGGGCATGGGCATTATACAAAACCAGGGTGTAGTGTACAGACCCTTCTGCATACTTGCACTCAGCATATCAAGAAAATTCGAAGAAAAAAGACACATCATTTCACATTTTATATTGCAAATTTTCTTTTGCAAATAGTATACATCTAGATCTGGGAAACAGTAGGAACTGGCAGACAAATCTCTGGACACATCTGCATACAATCTTCCACCACACTGACTTAAAATATGGTTCAGAAGCCCATCTCCACAAAGAAACCCCCAAATATCACATGCAGAAAAAGCTCAGAACAATATCACATTTTGCATCTTCCACTTCTCTTTACCAGACCATAAAATACATTGGCAAATGCCCACTTGATGCAGAAATGAGCATCAATACCTGATTTGTTAGCAAAAATGAGACCCAACTTTCAGGCTCATTACTATCTATGCCTTTCTGGTCTAATCCAAGCTTCAAGGAAACCAGAGCAAGGAAAGCCCTTGCACCCCATAACATCTCCATACAAGATATTCCGAGGTCAGTACTGTCCTGACTTCCACAGGAACATTTATGCTGAGGCACCCAGGCAACAATGAAGTCCTCAGTGTGATTCAACATTTGTGTTAGAGTGAACACTAGCTGTCATAGTGAAACTATAAACTCAAAAAGTAGATCAGATGTGACATGGGAACACCCTCGTCTCTTCAAGCCTTTGAGACAGCCTGAATGCCAACCTCATTGGTCAGTAATCTATTATCCTCTTCATGTAGTTGGGGTTAGTGATACCGGCAGTCCCTAAGGGTTGCCTGGAGCTGTACACATTGTGAGGATAGTCTTCTAATTCTCCATAGGAAGAAGGGTTGTATTGGCCATATACTGATCTCACACTACCTTCGTGAGGATCAGAATCGTATCTTTCACATGCTGGCTCATACTGATGGAATGATGTGCTACAGCTTTCATATTCTGGACTGTAGTCTCTTTCCTCATAAGAGTGATGCCTGTAAGACAGACTGCTTGGAAACACAGAGGAAGGAAGTGAATCCATTACTCCATATGCAGGTAGGTGCTGGGTATATGGTGTGCCTCTCTCTCTCTCACCATTACGATCATAAGTATCCCTTTCAGAGTAGGAAGATGGAAGCTGATTGTATGATGATGAATTTTGCTCACTGTCATAAGGGGAAGCAACATCATCGTCCCACTTTGAGTCTGAAGGTGAAGGATGGGTAAATGGTACTGAGCTCTCTGTCTCATGGTGCAGATCGTAAGTATCTGATTCCATTTCTGCAGATGATTGATGTCTGAATGATGAGAAGACATCAACTTCAGGTTGTTTGGGGGCAGTTTTTGACTGGATGAAGTCAATGAAATTCTGGCTGTATATTGTGCCAGACCAGAACTCAGCTTTCTTCATAGCCTTCTTTGCTCTCTTTAGCAGAAGCTCAGGATCAACTTTGCCTGTGACAGTCACTTTCTGATTCACTCTGTCGCACATTACTTGGGTCACACCTGCACCAATTCAGTCAATCCAAACAAAACCATTTGGTTCAGCCAGTAGTGGATGTGATCCCACATGCTTATCCAGACTCCCAAAAACTGGTTTTCATTCTGCTGCTGATGAACCTGCAGCATTTTGCCCTGACGTAAAAGACACCTGAGTTCTTCATAACTCAGTTGCCACAATGCAACAATGACTGTGATACCAAGCCTGATATGAAATATTTTTCCACGCCTCCATCCAATTAGAGAAGAATCTGCTAATCTCAGAGAATTTCACTCGCAAATCATAATCTGAAAATGTCCAGGAAAACATGCATGCACATCCATTGATTTCCGCACTTCTTCATCTTCACCACCACATTCAGGAAAACCCCTAGGAGGAAGGCAAGGCAACCCCAACTACTAAAGCAAAGAGTAAACACTCCAGGAAGTGTGCACTTTACCTTCCATTTTCTTCAGTTCAATCTCGACTTTGTCTTCACACTTTCTGCAGCACATAGGAACCCTAAGCTCTATCTCCTGCACAGCCATGGCCAACAGGGCAGCAGATGTAAAACCCCTCCATTAATGCCAAGATGATTCCGTAGAAAGAAAGGTTAGTAACACAACCTACACAATCCGCAGAAAAAAACACACAAAATGACTTACCGGATGCACCTTCTTCGGCTGACTACTACGACGGATAACTTGAGGTCGGCGGGCAGGTTGTTGTTCGAGCCCGGGATCACTAAATCGGACCAGTTTAGTAGGCGGCTCAAGAAACAGATGTCCTCCGTAGGGCAGCAGCGCGGCAGGGTAATTACTGAACATAGGTAGCGGCGGCGGCTCAAACAGATGAACAAATGTCGGCGGCGGCAGCGGATGCTCCGGGTAGCGAGTGAAGGAGGAAGGCGGCTGGGGATAGATTCGGTACGAAATCGTCTCCGCGTAATACGGCTCTTCTTGTTCTTCTTCTCTGTAACCATGATCCATCCATGTGGGATCTGCTGCTCCGAAAAGCTGCCCAAACCCAACCACGACGCCGGCATTAGGAGGTAATGCAGCACACAAACTTCCTCATCACCGCCCGCACAATGTATACTACTGGATCATCACATGTTGCACACAAGACAATATGCAGGAAACAAAACCACACTAGAGCTCCGGTGCTTCTTATCAAACACAAAACAAGCCAACATCACCAACCACCGTCACCAACCCACCTTCTGCATAAACATAGCCATGACGGAAAAGAGTTGCAGAGCGCGAGCTGCACCAGACAAACTCCGGTGACGAAATTGGACCGCAAGAGCGAGCGAGCAAGTTCTCCTCCTTGCTTGCTTCCTTGCTTCCTGGGTCTTTCTTTTCTTCAAGTCGTCTCACATGAGTGAAAAAACAGTCACAGACCACAGGCTTATAAAAGGGAGCTTCTTATTATGATCAAGATCTGTAGGAAAATGGCGGTGGTGAGCAGAAGAGAGTTGCTTCATAATTTATCCATGTCCAAAGGTAGACATGTCTTCTGGTGCCACAGTCACCCACAAGACTCTTGCAGGCAAGGCAAGAACTTGGTTCTTTTAACCTAGCAGGAGGAGGGCGAAGGACGTCCGACGACGTTGGAGAAGGGAAGGGAACAAGAACAAGGGAGAACTCACGCACTCACTCACTCACTCAGCAACACCGACATGTGACAACACCACAGGGGAGGGAAAGACATGAAATTAAGAAATTGTCGAGGAGGAGGAGGTTTGCTGCTGCTGCTGCTTCTGCTTGCCTGCTTCCACAGAACTCAGCCAGCCGCGAAGCTAAGAGCGAGGAAGGAAGCATTGCAATGAAGAAGAAGATGCAGCAGCAGCGCCGAAAACAAGCGGCGAGAACTAGGTAGGTACCCTATTCACTGTGAAGACCAACTCCGGAGCGCAAAGGAGCCTCCCGTGGCCACAAGCACCGAAGCACAATATAAATGGTACCTAGTGGCAGCTTTTTAATGCTGGCTATATATAGCCAAAATGCTATACTAAAAACAAGAAATGCTAAAATAATGTGCTTTTTGACATTTTCAATACCCATAAATCGAATAAAATAAGAAAAAATTCCATATTTCTATCAATGGTTCACGTATATTTAGCCAAAAATATAGAAGGATGTTTTTTATTTTTTTCTTTCATGTTTAGCTTTTAGCCAAATCTGGCTAAATCTTCCTGAGAATCATCTCCACTTTGGCTATAATATAAAATTGCCAAAATAAACACTGCCCAGTGGGGTGTGGTGGGGCGGGCGGCCCGCGGCCCAAGAACGGGTAGGTCCCGGGACCGCTGGAAAAGGGACAACATCAAACAGGGTTTCGGTCCCTCTGACCTCGAGGGTGGCCCAGACCCTTCACAAGGGACAGACACGTGCCATGTGCCCATAAGCTGGTTTGTGGGTCCACTTTGTGGGATCCGATGGAAATTCACATTTTTGGATTTTTATTTTGGATTCATTTGGATGTTGTAGATATCGTTTTGAAATTTTTAGTTCAAAGTTTCTTACCCAAATCTATGGCAAATTCTTATATTAAATTTTTAGCTTTAAATGTCTTACTCAAATATATGGCAAATTCTTATATTTAGAATTTTTAGCTTAAACCTTTTTGTACGCAAATCTATGAGAAATTCTTATATTTAAGATTTGTAGCTTAAATTTTATTACTTGTATCTATGGAAATTCTTATATTTAAATTTTTAGCTTAAATTTTCTTACTCATATCTACGGAAAATTCTTATATTTAAATTTGAGCTTAACTTTTCTTTCTCAAATATATGGCAAATTCTTATATGTAGGTTTTTATGCTAAGTAAAGCCCTGGGGTATTTCCAGGTCAAGGCACTGGAGGTTAGATACCTGCGCTTGATTAGATGTGACTAATTTATGGTGAAAAAGTTAGGGTTTGCAGACAAGTAGAGGAATATGTATACAAGATCAAAAAGTCTATACAGGGTACTAAACAATTGTCCCGGCCCTTCCCCATATGTTGGGTAAGGTGCAAGGGGAGCCTTAGGGTGATCTAGGCAATGCACCCACCATTATGTGCAAAGTCAAGACCATTCCATGACATTAAGGTCTTGGGTGAAAGAATCAATGATTTTTATTTGAAATTGTGTTCAACTAGATTAACAGATTTTGATCACTATTACAAGTGTATGAACATCACCAGAAGATTATGTCATGTAATTTGGTCAAGAAAATGACATAACCTGCCACCCCATACCTTAATGTGTGTATGGTAGTCCATTGCGACTTGTATCAATTAGTTGTGGGGAGCCTCAAAGATGATTTTTTTCCCTTTTGTGATGGGCATCTTTGATTGGCCCATCACAAAAATTTAATCAAACTTTGGACAGTCCCAAAAGAAATATATTGTAGTCTCCTCCATGGACTACTTATATAGAGTAGAATTTAGGGCAAAGCTTACGAGATAAAGTTAGCAAGTATTGCAGCTGGTATGTGTTTTTGATATGCACCTTTGACTAAAGCTGTTGGATATGCTGGTTGAAATCAAACTCTTTCTCAGATCTCAGAGTATCTCCACCGGTGCTCGGTATGTCACTCTGGATAAGGTCTAAGTTTAGCTGTTTTTTTTTTTGGCAACCCCACCAGTAAAACTGTAACTAGAACTGCATATACGTGGGAACTACTAACAGAAAACCACCTGGACCAATCATTATGATCGACCAATCAGAAATACTGAGCCACAGTCAGGTCCAATTTATTACATTCTTTTTGGAGGCGGCCAACTGTGTTGCGTCTTTTACCAGCCACGGAAAGGTGGACGAATTGAGTGCAGAAAAACTAATTTCCTGAGCTAAACCGGCACATTTTGACTTTTTCACAGTAATTTTTTTTGTTTGGAGTGACGTACTGAACACCGGCGGAGTTCCTGTCACGTCCAGCCCTCAAACCTCCCCTAAAACCAAAAAACCCACATCCCACACCGCACCACTCCACCACCTCAAAAAGCATATTTTTCCGAACATGGGGCACTTCCCGTCATAGAAGCCTAAATATGCTTCCTTTTGATGCCCCCTTTACAATCAATACACATGGAAGTTGAACCATGGTCAAACAATACATATAAAAAACAAGGTGCTATTGGAAACGCTTAGGAAACCCATTGGGAAGTTGATGGTAACATCATTATATCACAATGTCATATTGAACATAACACTAAACCATGACATTATGAGTGTACTACATCCATAACAAAACTACCCCAAGAAAACCTACATGTTATCATTTGCATGCTGACCTTCCCTTTGTGAAACAAGACAATAACCGAGGCAAGGAGCTTTGTTCCCCACCCTCTGCAAATTAACACAACAATGACAATTATTAGAGATGCAACCGAGAATGAAGGGAAAAAAAAAGGGAGAAGAGCTCACTTGTCAAGAAGGAAGGAAAAAGATGATGAAGTCTAAGTTGTCTTGCCATTGGAGGCTTGACAAGTGTAAATCCAAGGGGAGTACAACAGGATAATGGTAAGGTACGTGGAGTGGAGTAGCACCAAGGGACCTTAGTGACAACGGCAGAGAAGCTTCAGAAATGGCGATGGAAGGGGAGGGAGGTAGGTAATGAGGAGGTAGATGTGTGGGAGTCAGCGTTTTTTTAATGGCGAAATTTCTCCGAAAGGAGAAATTAAAAATCAAACATTCAAAAAAAAGAAAAAAAAAAGGTTTTCAGTCACCAAAAGTGAGAATTAAAAAAAGAATAAAAATCAAAATATTCATATTTTTGGTTTTCATTGTGTAGCCAGATGGATAGAAGGATGATTAAAGATTTTTTTTTAATTCTGATTTATAGCCATATTTGACTAAATCTTCCAAGGGATGATCGTCAAAAAAATTTTGGGGCTACAAACGGAAATTCTTTTTTAAAAAGACTGGTGGGGAGTAGGAGGAACATAGGTAGAAGTGAGGTAGGTAGATAGGAGAGCGGACTAATGTGGGTGGGGTTGCAGCTGGGCACGTTCATCCACTTGATGAGCTCAGAGTAAGTCTGAGCAAAACAGGACTGGTGCATTCGTGGGTGCTGAGGGACTGGGCCCTCCCATTTGCATTTGCAGGACAGCCCCTCCCAGTCCTTTCCCTACACCACATGATTTCACTGTAAGTTTCTAGTTTGCAGCACAACAATGTACAAAGGATGAATCAACAGGGCGCGGCGCATCCTAAGAGAGCTTTAGTACTTTATTTAGAGCAGTCCTTTTGTATAGATACCATGAACAGGTTCCCCATTATAATAGGCAGAGTTTGCATATATTGCCAGAGTACTTGTTTTACAGTTTGCACATAATTCTGGGTTCTACTACTTCTACACAACAAACAGATAGAGCTTAAGGATAGAGTTGAAAGGAAAGGGGGTTGTCAGTTGAGTGGACCCACAAACAACAAACAAGCCTACTAGGCAGGCTACTTACTCCCCCACAACAATATTGTTTTTGCATGATGGGCTGCGTGATGAATCCAATGCATTGATCACAGTGAAAAAGTGGTGATAAAGCTAATCCATGATCCTTTGCATGAAGAGATTGTACGTGCCTAGTGGGGTATCAAGAGATATGGTTTATAAAAGGTGAGCTAACTTAGTGGTGGACAATAATTATGCACACTAGTCAACAGAGGGAATCAATCTGTTGCCCAGTTTGGGAGTAGAGGCTACTTGCTCCCTCACTTCACCTCTCTTTTATGTTCCTCCAATCTTTTAAGACTAAATAATATGTAGTTTCCAATTTAATGGGCTACCCATGAGTTTGAGTTGCCCCCTTGCATCTGCCGCCACCTACTTGAAACAAATGATAAGAAACTCTCAAACTCTTTCTCTCCTGTAAAGAATGTAACTCGTGTTGTCCCAACACATGAGTAAAGTACCAAATCGAGCATCAAAGGGTCTAGTGCTGCTGCACCGAAGAAATAGTAAAGGCATCCTATTATTCAGACCTGTTGTGTGTTTGGGTTACCCCACCTTCTCTTGAGTCTGCCAAGCCCCACCACTGACCTTAAGTTCTTTGAGCAGATCCACCCATTAACCTCCTGTTTGGGCCTTTTAGCAATATTTTATCACATTTAACTGAATGTGTTATTTGTTTCCCAATCCTCACCCATACACATGAAGAATGAGTCAGTATTGGGTGAAATTAATATTTAAATGCAACCACTTAGCTCAATTATTATAACTGACCAATCAAGAGGAGTCATTTTGACGTTTAAGGCATTTTAATGAGCATTGGACCTTGTGCACATTACTGACATTAGGGTTTGTTGCCATTAGGATGTCGAATAAAAATTTTATGGCAGCTTCTTAATGGAAAATCACTGGATTGAAGTCATGTTTAATGTTAGCAACATTTCATATCTAGGGCACTTTTAAAGATCTTAAATAGAACACATGTTCCAATTCAAAATCAACAGATGTCATACTCTAATGATACATGAGTTGGCTCGTAGCTCACACAAATCTGCAATTAGAGTTGCGAGGTGACTACAAGTTAAATGGAATGTTAAATGAAACAAATTTAAGGAAAGTTGATGTTTGGGATAAAATCTTGAATCTTTGATCATAGTGGCCCAATGGAAAGAGACTTTTATCGATCCTCTCCACCATGAAATGGTTGCATTTCATCCAACTTATATATTCAAACCACTTTACTATGGCCGGTGGAGCTACTATTAAAGGTGATTAGGCTAGCTAGGTTTCTACATGTTTGTGAATCAATGTTTTTATTTGTGGCAAAATTTCATAAATGCGTGACTTGTTATGTCTAGGGCAAATGACAAAATCAATAATGAGATAATCTAGGATTTCACTTAAATCGTCTACCATTTATTTTCCAATTGTCACCTGTCTTATCGAAAGTTAAAATGAGTTGTCACCCATGTGTGATGGTGGTGATCTTCAAGTTGCGACAATAGTACATGTTACAAGTTCAACTTACAAGTGATAACAACGTCATCATTACCTCCATCACCACCTACATTCCCATCTTCTTCATTAGGCATCCCAAGCGTTGTTTAGTAGAATAATGAAAAGATTGTTAGTGTTGTTTAAAAGAACAATTATGAAATTGTTATTACATTTTAAATGTGTTCATTGTTTAAAGGAATAATGAAAATATTGTCACAAAGCTTGTAACATGTTCCCAAAATTCATACTAATCCATCAAGGTAACATATGTGGGTTGGGATTTGTGAATGACTATTTGACTTGCAAGACCTTTTGGGTGCAATCACAATAAAATGATTGGTGTATTCCAAATGTAATCACACTAAAAAAAAACCATTAGCAACAATGTTGGAGACTTTACCAAGGACTATAATGTATATGCAACCTTCATGTATTGGATGATTAAATACCAAAATTATATTGTAAATATTTTTTTGATTTTTAAAAATATTTTTTTAGACTCAATATTGATATTGAAACCAAAAATAACTCATATTATTAAAAAAAAATTACATCAAGCTTTAGATTATAATCAAATGTACCCAAAAAAATTTAAACATTATCACAGCTTTTAAACTATTATAGTCATTAAAAACATTCAAAATCTAAATTAAAAACATCCAATACATGATACAATAAATGTGTATTTAAACGGATCAACACATGTGACCTTTTTTATGAATTATGTTTAAGTCCATAAGAAATTTGAAAGCATTTGGTGAAAGTTTGAATAAGTTAAAACACATTCAATTTTAAGGTTGTTAAGAAACATTATGTCAACAAATGTTTTGGGTATAATATATTTTTTAATAACATAGTGAAATGACTTCAAATTCATGGGATTCCAACTTCATGAATAAACAAACACAATTCCAAAATATGGATAATTATTTCATTAAATACAATAAATGAATTTTTTTAAAAAGTAATGTTGGTATAGGTTTTCACTATAGTCAACAAGTGTTTTGATTCCTTTTACTATGATTACACCATTCCATTGTGAAAAATAAGAATGGATTTTAAAATTGTGTTATTGCTTACATCAATGTTGAAGAAGTAGGCATTAGGTGAATTTCATTAAAGATAATTGCATGTTCACATTTTGCAAGGATTTCTTTCTCATCTCTTCTATTTGTTTTTTGTTGTATGCAACTTTGTCATCACAATTTTGTTTGTTTTCTTTTGCACCAAGGTCCATATGTTTAAGGCAAATGTTGTGATCTTTTAAACCTTTGCATTGTGCACATTATGTTGTTTGAGTTTAAATTTTACTTTGCATTAGTAATTCAACATTTATTTCTTTTCAAATTCATGGTCATCAAATTGTAGTGCACAATGGCACCTCTCAAACGCCTTTCAAATATCACATACAAGTTTTTTTTAATGTTTATGGGCTTGTTAACCTTGAAACCTTTATACATCTTTGCTTATGTTATTGATTTCCAATAAGTGCCCAATTTTTAATGTTTGTTGTGGTGCACATGATCTTGGGGCGTCAACTTCTATGTCTCCTAGTAGTTGTAGCAAGTGTAGTGTTGACTTAACATGATAGGATGGTTTAGAGTTTACTAGTGTGATTAAAAAGAGGAAATAAAAAAGTGAATGGGAGTTGAAAATGATTTTATAATATTCATGGGCTACAAAATTCCCTTGGGTTGAATCTATTAAGTCCTCAATGGCAACTTTTTCATGCTGTGTTGCAAGATTTGTTCCACAATTGAACATAGGGAAAAACTACTTGTCCCAAACCTAAATGGGTTGAAAACACATAGTGGGGAAGAAGATGTGTAAAGTTGTTCAACCTAATATCATGGTTCAGTTGTTTTATAAACTAAGTAAAATACACTAGTAGAAATTTTGTTGTTTGTAACCAATCATTATGCAATTGTCATGCAACTAACTGACATTTACAATTACATCAATCATGTTTGCAACTACAAATTTGGTACCATATAATTTTTGGCCCATATGATTGTGTGTGCAATTGACATGCAATTAAATGTGTACAAAATGGACACATGTCGTAAAAATAATGGCCTAAACTAATACATACTTAAACTAATTTACTTAATTTATCTATTTAGGTTATATATAGTAATATTATACATTTAGTACTAAGGTTCAACCCATGTTAATTAAAATTAGCCAAGATTAAACATTGGTTTAACATAGGCTAAATTCACACTAACCAAGATCAAACCTAAATTAAACCTTCACTAAATTAATCATAAATTGGCTATATAATAGGAGGTTAAATTAAACATGCTTAAACTATCCATGATTAAATTAATTGTGGTTAAATTAATTAAATTAGCTGTGGTTAGATTAACCATGGCTAAACTAAATTAGGCTAAATTAACCAAAGTTAAATTAAATTAGGGTAAACCAAACATGGTTAAATTAAATTACAATAACAATGGTTTAAATAATTATTTGAATTAATTATGGCTAAACTAAATTAGGTTAAATTAAATTGAGCTAAACTAACCATGGTTAAATATGTATTTCAAGTTTTCAAATTTTATTTGTCAAATTTATCTAAATTATTATTTTTGGAAAGAAGATTTTTTAGAATTTTAACCTATTTTATTCATAAATTTTGTTTTGAATTTTTTTTCTTTTTTCAAATGGAAATTTGATGAAACAAAAAATCAAGAAAAATGGACAAAGTTTAATTTTAATATTAGTTAGTAATCATTATAAGTCATTTTTATTAATAATAATATTCATTAATTATAATTATACTAACTAGTAGCATTATTTTTAACACATAAATTATTTTAATTATTATTACTTTTGTATATTGATACATAGCTAATAAATAAACTAGGTTAATCCATAACATAAGTACTAGTACAATAGTTGCATATATTGTGCAACTAAGTTGATGATGTTTAGAACTAAATCTTTTATGCCATATATTTTGGCTTTTAATCCAATTTTGCACACTATATAAATATTTGCAATAACCATGTTCAGAAACCAAGTATTAGGTGCCATTAGGGATGAACTAATAAAAAGAACTTGACCTTAAATAGCTAAATTGAAAAATAAAATCAAATGATTCTAAACCTACCTATTTAACTAAGCCTACCTTTCAACTTACCTACATACCTAGGCCTACCTACCTACTTATTAGGGCGTAATAATTACTTGCCAATAAGACACCATGTGTCAACATCTTATTAACCCTAAATTGGACAATCCAAATTTCATTAATTAATATAAAAATGGATGAGTGGGCTTTTAAATTGCCACATGTCACCATATAATTGGTGTTTTAAAATGGGTCAATGATCAATGATTCCATGGCATGCCACATGTCATCATCTTAGTGATGGAAACTTTGATGATTAAGATTAATTCAATGAATTTTTAATTTTGAAAACATAAAAATAATTAAAAGTGACACATGTCCACAAGTAATTCACCCAATTTTTAAACACATGTCATACATCGATTATTTGCACTATAGTTACAAAGAAAGTTGTATATAAATTGCAATTACATTTGAATTGGTATGTATGGATGAATATGTATATTGACATTATATATACATGTTGCACATGTAGTGCCACATGTAATTGAATGTCACGTGCGATTTGTCTTAAACAACTACACAAATTTGTAGTTACAAATGGCAATTGCAAAACCCATGATTTCTAATAGTGATAGCTAGAATGTGCACAATGAAATATTTATTTCATTACTAGCTATGATAACATTTGGTCCCAAGTTGTTAACCACAATAAAGTGACTCAAAGAAAAAAATACCTACAATTTATTAGTGTTTACCATCTTCTAACATTAAAGAAACCCCATGACTAACTTTGAAAATAACATTATTACAAAACAAGGCTTTTACGCCCCTTGCATTGGGATTGTAATGATTATAGAATCAACCACACTTGTCAATAATGACAAATTAGGTGTGATAATCTAGCTTTCTTTGATTAACATTTTAGTCAAATCAAACATGTTAATTAAAATATACAAAAAGTTATGAATGTTTATTTGGACTTTGTAACTTGATTAAAATGATTAAAAATAATCATAGAAATTTTGACATGGATTATGACATGTCAATTTTCATCACTTTTATTTTATTTATATGGAATCCATGAATAATAACAAAGTGATGTGGATGTCAAATTCTCATTCACCAATGTGATTGGGAAGAAATCATTATGTTTATGTTTACAAAATGACTATCCATAATGATGTGGACAAATATTTGCAATTGACATGGAATGTTATGACCTACATTGTTCATTAGTTTGTATTTAGTTATATATTTGATTTCTTTTGGGAAATGTGACATGCCATTACATGGACAACATGATAATTACATGATTTTACAATAATTAAAAATTAACTACAAGTCATTTGTTATGAACATAAGCAAACTTACCCCCCCCACCTACTTACGTACCTACCTATTTACCTCTCCACCAACCCACCTACCTACCACCTACTTACCACATACCTATTTACCTACCTATTTAACTTCCACCCACCCAACTACTTACCACTTACTTACCTATTTACCCACCTACTAACCTACCTATTTACCTACCCACCCACCTACATAACAACCTACCTACTTATCTACCGACCCACCCATGCACCCACATACCTACCTACTTACTTACCCACCAACCCACTTACCTCCCTACCTCTTACCTACCATCCTACCTACTATCCTATAATGTTTTTATTACCTACCTTATAATCTTGTAATGGTATGAAATAAACATGCTAAATAAAAAACTTGACAAAAGTTGGACACCTTTTAATGGTGTACTTCATTGGTAAGGACTTGGTTTATCATTGTGAAGTTGAAGGGTTCAATTCTTAATACTTGCAACCTATGTGCATTTTCACAGAGCTAGGGTAACTAGGCTAAATTAAAGTAAGATGGGCATTTCATCCTCCTAAATTTATTGGAAGCGAGGAATGCATAATGAAATATTGTCAAGTTTGGAGGTGGGGCATCTATGCATCATAATAATTGCATGCTAGATGACTATATATCTATTGGTGTTACATTGGTTTTATTGAAAGCATTTGCCATATGTAGAGGTAACCCATGATCCTCCATTTCACATTGTAGACCAAATAGTTGATTATATTGTATTATGGCTTTGGGAACACATAAGTTCATCCATTTAAACATATTGTGCAATGTCTAATGTGCAACCTATAGTTCTTAGGTATTTCATGTCAAACTTTGTACCCTTTCAAACTTGGTGTTTATATATAAATATTTTGGAAATTACAACCATGTGTGTACATTGTGTGCATTTTCAAAAATTTATTTGTGTATGTGTTTCCAACAATTCAATCATGATTCAAGCAATTTGCGTGTGGATTCAGATTTACTCATTAGATAGTATATGTATGTGCAATGTAAGAATAAATATTTAATAAATAATGTAAGGTTCCAGTTAAATATTAAGTCAATATCTTACTAGTTTATTGTAGAATTAAAGTAAACAACTAGTTGATAAACATTTAACGTGCCATGTAAACATGTATAAACAATCAATTTCAAGCAAAAAAACAATGACAAAAGACATCCATATGGCATCTTCATATGGGTTAAAATGTTAGTCAAGTTAGTCAAAATAAACATGCTTGTGGCACTCAAATTTATTGATTGTCAATTTAGTCAAGGTAGTCACAACAGACATGCCATGTGGCACTCAAATATTCACTATTACAATTCATTATTTTTCAAAAGGTCCAAATTGACTAACAAGTTTTTTTTATTGACTAGACATACATAAATTTTGATTAGAGGCCTGAGGTTTGAATGAATGAACTTGATTAAAGTGACATATTTGATTATCTATCAAATTGAATATCTCATCAAGTTGGATAAATCAAAATGACATCCTTAATCAAGATGGACAATGGTGTTATAGTCAAATAGGAAATCCTATGCTACCTATTAAACAAAAATAGTTACAAACTAAGCTAAGCAATAATTTAGGTCTACCTACATACCAATTTACTTACCTACCTACTTACCTTCTACTTCCTGCCTACCATCCTACAAACCTACTTACCTACCTACCTCCTATGACCTAGACCTACCTATTTCCTACAACTTACTTACCTACTTACTAATTTACTTACATACCTAACTCCCTACCTCCTACTTCCCCCTTACCATCGTATAAACCTACCTACCTACCTCTTATGGACTACAAGCTACCTATTTACCTACCCCTTTTACTTATTAACTATCTTGCAGCCTACTTATTAATTATTTAGCTTTCTTACTTACCTATAAATTAATGATGTGAAATCAACAAGTGAAATAAAAAACTTAACAAGTTTTGTTAATTTTGGAAAGTGTAGTCGATCAAAATAGGGATTTAAATTATCATTGGGGAAGTGAAGGGTTCAATTTTTAATACTTGTAATCTATATACATGTTTAAAAGGTTAGGATAGGTAAGCTAAGTTACGTTAGGTTAAGAATGTTAGGTAGGTGGGTAGGTAGGTAGGCTACCTACCTACCTACTCTTTTTTTAACGACCTACCTAAATTTATACACTACCTACTTACCTATCTACACAAAACTATTGGTTTTGGTAATACTCTTTTTTAAAAGGTAGGAATTTGAATAATCAAATGGTACATTATCCATTAGTCAAAATGACCAGTCAAATAATCCAACATTCTATTAATAAAAAAAAATAATCATGTTGGATAAGTCCAAATCAACTTGTCCAAATTGATAGGATGGTCTTTTTGATGCCTATCCAAATGGGGTCCTTTTTTATTGGATACTACAATAAAAAACAATGAATTGTAGTAGTAGTGATCGGATATTATTTTACTCAAGTTGGTAATAGAATACATACCATGTGGCATTCAAATATTAATTATTATTTAAAGAAAATTAATCATAATAAACATGCCCTATATGTGGCACTAAAATATTATTTAAGTTATTTTAGTCAAGTCGATCATAGAATACATGCCATATGATAATCAAATATGGGTTAATATGTTGGATAAGTCAATCATAGGCCAAAAGCACAATGTGTTATACCAAAATGGACATCACAAACATTGTTTTTTCAAAAAATGAAATGAAATAAAATGTTGCATGATAATTGGATTGAATATTTTATGTTTTGGACTCAAATATGTATGGTAGTTTATATATGTAGTGAAATGCACAAGACATTTTTGTAATTAAAATTGGTTGCATAGTGTTTTAGGACTTTTAAAACAACAAATGTGTCCTATAACAAATTATGTGGAATTTTTTTTCATTAAAAACAAATTATTTCCTAAATTGCAATCACATGAATTGATCAAACATATATAATATATCACATGTGGACTTCGAAATTCAAGAAAAAATATTTTATTTTGTTTTCATGTACATTCTAAATTGAATTATTTTTAAAAATGCATAATGGACATAATGTTGAAAATTCAAGCAAGTTCAATTTTCATTTGTTACTAGAGTAGGAAAATATTAGATTACTTTCACAAGGTGAACTATTTTCTTTACTTAAATTAATTTAGTTATTTCTGGTTTGGTTTCTTGGTTAAATACCTTACTGTTGATGGTTTGGCGCTCTTTTTTCTTCATTGCATAAGTTTGTGTCTTTGATGTGACAAGAACCTTGAAAAGTTCTTGATGTTATGTTCCATGTTGTGAACATCATGTTTTAGCTTCATTTTAATAAAAATTTATGTTTGCATTTGACTAAATCTCTTATTTGTTAACATGGTATTAAAACTTAAGTTGTTTGGTGAGAAAGTTGAAAGAAATCTAGAATTAAAAAAAATCTAGAACTAGAGCTTGAAAGTTTTTAATAATATCATAGGAATTTGTCAAGTGCAAAAGAAAATAGAGGAAAAGAAAGAATGTGAAAAGAAATAAAAGAAAAGAAAAGAGGTGAGAGAAGATCAACACATCAAAGGTTGTGAAAGTTAAATCTTTAAATCTAAATCTAAATCCACTGTGAAAAAATCTTGCAATGAAACTTGGATAAATTATATAAAACTATAAGATGCTTCTATTTTCAAAATTCCAGAAGAAAAAGGTTGTGTTTTGTGAATGTTATGAGCTTTTGAAGATTTTGTGTCAAATTTGGTTTTTTGGTCATATCTCTTTTGTTTGAGAGTTTTTGGATTTTCAGCTTTGAGATCATATAAACCATAAAAGGTTACATTTGTGGGAGAAATTTCATGCCATTTGGATATATGTTGAAAGAGATCCAAATATCTAAAATTTCAACCTCAATTTTGAAGCTAGTTTCTTTTGAAAATGATACTCTTTGTGATCATCATCAATAAAGCTTAAATTTTGAGCAAATGTGGAATATATATATTTAATGTGTTTTCAAAAATTTCAAGGGGCTTGTAGTTGTTGAGAAGGAATTGTAAGTCATTTTGTGTTCAGGTCCTAGTTTGAGGTGGTTTCAAGGAAATAACAAGATCTTTCATTTTATGAAATCAAATGAGGTAAAATTTTGAAAGATGATAGTAGACATAGTTTTTATGTTGCACAAAAATTTCAGATCGATCCAAGCTCATATGTGAATGGTGTAGCTTTACAAAGTTGATAGTGACATAAGTTTACATTGAAAAGACATCAAAACAATTTTTGAAATGGAATAAATACAATTTGGGAGAACTTGAAGGAAGGAATTTGAACTTTGAAGATTATGGAACATAAATCCATTATCAACACCTTCACACAAAAGTTTGGTATGTAATCATGTACTTAATATCATACAAAATATTATACGAAATACATACATATATTTCAAACCTATGTATAGTAGAGAACCTCATATAATATTCAAAACATATGTATGAATGCAAGGTCCATCTTGTTTAACCTTAATCCTAGAAACCTAAGGAAGGAAAACCCTAAAATTAACCCTAAAAACCCAAGGAAATAAATAAAATCATTTCCTGAAACAAATTGTTTGTGAAACCCCAAGAAGACATTGAGTGTGGCCTTGAGAGATGGTGGACGATCTTTCTCAAGTTACAATTGAGAAATTAAACAAGAACAATTTCCAAGTGTGGAAATTTAGGATTATGAATTTTTTGGTGGGAAACGTTATTGGGAGTTCATTACCACTGAAAAAAAAAAACCTTTTTTCCGAGAAAACCCCACACAACAACAAATTCAAGCCAACAAAACTTGGCATGAAAAAACTAGGAAAATCTTGTATTGGTTTTTTATGAATGTGTTTGATTCCATGATTGTGCATATTCAAAATGAAAATTCACCCAAGCAAGCTTGGGGTACATTGCTGAAAATGTATAACACCAATACATGAGCCTACAAAATGCAGTTCAAGCAAGAGTTGCATAATTTACAAAAAAATAAGATGAAAATCAGTGATTATTCTACAAAGGTGAAAAACCTTGCAGATGCTCTTGCATCTACAAGAACCCCTATAAATGATGAAGATCTAATAGCTGTGACTTTGAATGGTCTTGGAAAAAATTATAGTTGGTTTCGAACTTCAATTGCAATTCAAAAAACATTTCTTGATTTCCAATAATTGATAACCTTACTTATAAATGAAGAGATGAGAATTGTTGGTATTTCATCTAGTGGAGGATCACAAGAAAATGCATTTTACTCAAATATTATTAGAGTTAGAAATAAAAATAGAAATGGTAGAACTTCATCTTGAGGTCGACACAGAAACTTGCATGATGGACATCATCAATATGAAAGTTAGTTTCATGGAGGTGAATAAGGAAACTTTACAGGAAAGGGAAGTAGTGGAAGTCATCGAAGTTAATAACCAAAAATGATTCAAACTATTACTACAACGAGAAACTTGGGCACATGGCAAAAAATTATTATCAAAGGAAACATGATGCATAGAATGGAAAGCTATAGTAAGGGAATTATGCATCAACTAGAAATCAAGGTGATGAGTAATTATTTATAATGTAACACATGACAAATTTATTGATAACATTTGTATTAGATAACAATGTCTAGTATGTGGATTCTGAAACTTCAAACCACATGAATAGTCATGGAGAATGGTTTAAAGACACAAGGGATTTGAAAACATCGAAGTTTGTGGAAATTGGTGATGAAATTAGACATCCCATCACACAATTAACAAAGTACCATTATCCATGCAAGATGGGTAAACAAAGTATTTGAAAGATGTATTTTATGTTCCAACCGTAACAAAAAATTTAATCTTGGTAGGCTAGATGGTGGAACAAGGTGTATAAGCGAAATTCAACTTTAATGGATGCTTTGTGGAAAACATGAAAAACCAAGTCAAATTGATTACAAAAGGGGAAAGGAATGGACAAATGTTCACCTTGGATGTGAACATGCCCAAAGTGAATTCCATGTTATTCACAAATGGAAAAGGAGCTGGAGACATTGAAATTTGGCACAAGTGGGTTGGCCATGTTAATCTCCAACATCTTAAGTTGATGGAAAAACAAAATCTTGTTGGAGGTCTTCCCAAATTTGGAACAGAAAAGGTGATGCCAAAAGTTTGTGAAACATGTTAGTTGGGGAAGCAACTTACGCATCCATTTTCAACTTAAATAACTCATGTAAGTTCCAAACCTTTGGAAATGATCCATTCAGATGTGTGGACCACGAAAACGGAATCCATTGGAGGATGCAGGTAATACCTGAATTTCATTGATGACCACACAGGGAAGGTGTGGGTCTACTTCATGAAACACAAAAGTGAAGTGTTTCAACACTTTTTGAATTTCAAAGCAATGGTGGAGAAGGAGAAGGGTGTGAACATCAAATGCTTAAGGTCCGATGGTGGGGGAAAATATTTTAAAAATGAATTCAGTGAATACTTGAAGGAACAAAAAATTCACAAGAAATATTTATGTAAGTATTCCCCGCAATAAAATGGAGTTGCTAAAAGGAAGAACATGCACATTGCAAAAATAACACGTGCCATGTTGAATGAAAAGAATTTGCTAGATTACTTTTGGGCAAAAACGGTAACAATTAGAGTCTATATCATGAATCGAACACCCACAACAATAATTCATGGCATGACACCTGAAGAAAAATTCACGGGTAAAAAACCAAATATCTCACACCTTAGAGTTTAGGTTACATTGCATACGTGCATGTTCCTAATGAAAAGAGATCAAAACTAGACCCAAAAGTTGATAAATGTATCTTCATTGGATACTCTTTGGAACAAAAGGGATATAAATGTTTCAACCTTTCCATTCAAAAGTTGCAAGTGATTAAAGATGTTGTCTTGATGAGATGGCTAGTTGGTACTCACCAATGAAGATAATAGAAGATGGAAAGGTTAGAAATAGTGATATTTCATCAAATGTGGAATAACAATCATAATTAATTAGTGGACCACAAGAATATTTAATTAATGGGTCTAGTAGCACTCCATGGAAAGGAATATTAAAATCTTCAAACATTGTACATGGTAATTCGCAAACATCATTTAAAAATTCTCATGTAGATGGTGAATTGAATGATTTAAAGAAGAGTGTGGATGAAGAGTCAAGAAACCCTTCAATTACTACTCCCAAAGTTCGGATGGCTAAAAAAAAGAAAACACCTAACAACAATAATGGAATATGAAGATCCACACAAGTTAAGTACCTTATACAAAGATTCACATATGATGGTTTTGTAGCTCATCATCATGCATACATGGTGAAAGTTATATAAGAGGTTGAACCCACTTGTTTTGAACATGTGGTTGGAAACCCCAAGTGGGACAATGCCATGGATGAAGAGATGGCGACGTTGGATGCTAATGTTATTTGGAAGTTAGTAGCTTTACTAAAGGACAAGAAAGCAATTGGGTGCAAATGGGTGTACAAAATCAAACACAATGTAAATGAATCTGTGGGCAGATACAAAACAAGATTGATTGCTAAAGGTTATGCCCAAACTTATGGCATAAATTATGAGGAGACCTATAGTTTAGTTGCAAAAATGATGACCATAAAAACAATCATTGTTATGGTAGCAGCAAAAAGATGGTTTTTACATCAAATGGATGTGAAGAATGTGTTTCTTCATGGAAACTTGCAAGAAGAAGTGTACATGGAATAACCACCAAATTATGTGGACCAAACACATCCTAATTTGGTTTGTAGGTCGAGAAAAAACTTTGTATGGTTTGAAGCAGGCACGTAAAGCTTGGTCAAACAAAATAGGTTAATATCTTTTCACAAGTGGATTTCAAACATCCAATGCAAATTTTTCACTCTATGTGAAAAAAATAAATTGTGGGATAGTAGTCATAGTCATTTACATTGATGCCCTAATTGTCACAGGAAATAGTGATGCAAACATTTCTGATTTGAAAAAGCTTTTGAAGCAAAAATTTGAGATGAAAGATTTAAGAAATTCCGTTACTTCCTCGACATTGAAGTAATATAGTCCCTCAAAGTGATATGGTTACTATAAAGGTAATATGCCTTGAACAAATTATCTAAATATGGGATGACGGATTGCAAACCCATTTTAATTCCATTGGAACAAAATGTGAAGTTAAGTGCAGATGAAAGTGACCTTGTGGAAGTACCACTATGTATAGATGCATAGTGGGGAATTTGATTTACATGACCATCACAAGGCCGCATTTGAGTTATGGAGTTGGAGTGGTGAGTCAATTCATGCAAACATCACAAAAGCCACATTTGGATGTAGTGAGGCGTATATTGAGGTACATAAAACATACTTTGTAGTGTGGAATTTTTTATGAAGCCAAAAACCAATTATAAGTACATGGATACACGTATTTTGATTGGGTTGGTAATGTTTCAGATAAGATATCGACTAGTGGTTTCATGTTTTTTTTTAGAAGTGGTGTTTTTAGTTAGAGTAGTAAGAAACAACCAACAATGGCACTATTAAACACAAAAGGCAGAGTAAAAACACAAAGGCAAAGTAAAGACACAACAATTGTTACATGTGAAATAATTTGGTTACAAAAATTATTTTCAAATTTGGGACATTTAGTGGATGTTCTTGTTGTCATTTATTGTGATAACATTGGTAACATATTACTTGTTAACAATTCGATTGATCATGCTAGGACAAAGCACATTGAGGTGCACTATCACTTTGTAAGAAAAAAAATTATAATAGGAAAAATTAACCTTATTCATGTCAATATTAAGGATCAAGTTGTTGACATTTTCACAAAGCTTTAAGTACAAACAAATTAAGGAAGTTTTTTAAAATGCTTGGTGTACTAGAAGTGGATTTGAGCCTGAAGGGGATTGTTGAGAATTCAAGCTGAGCTAGTTAAGTTTTCATTAATTATTAGAATAGGAAAGTAACTAGGTTACTTCCACAAGGTGAACTATTTTTGTTACTTAGATTAGTTTAGTTATTTTTGGTTTGGTTTCTTGGTTAAATACCTTGGTGTTGATGGTTTGGCTCTTTTTTTTCTTCATTACACAAGTTTGTGTCTTTGATATGACAAGAACTTTGAAATTTTTTGATGTTATGTTCCATGTTGTGAGCATCATGTTTTAGTTTCCTTTCAATAAATATTTATGTTTGCACTTGATTAGATCTTTTATTTATTAACACATAAAAATGAAAAATTGGGAAAAACTATTTAAGAACAATATGTTTGTATTATGTATATGTATAATGGTGTGAAATCAATAATCACATTCAATAAGGCCCAAGGCATGATGATAATTTGACAATTTTCCTATTCAAACATAATTATGATTGGAAAAGTAAATAAATAAATGAAATGTGAAAAAAAAATCCACATTGATAGTAACCATTTTAATAGATTTATATAAGAAGAAAATAAGCTATAGACCAAAATGATTGAACCATTTAAGAAAAAGTTATGAACTTTCAAAAATGAGTATAAACAAATGTTGGAAATTGTGAAAGGGCTAACAAAGTGATTGAAAATAATTTGTACTCTTGTGTGGACTTTGCATGTGGCATTTTCGGTCCACCGCACCATATTTTCACCCCACAATAGACAAGCCATTTGGCACACAAACATTGGTTAAATTGTTAGTTTTAGTCAAAGGAACATGCCATGTGGCACCCAAATATTGGCCAATATAAACTAATTGATTTACTCACAATAGACATGTCATCTAGCAACCATGTCAATTAGGCATTCAATCATTTGTATGGAAAATTGGGGTGCTTTGAAATAATTATAAAAAAACCCTATTGTCATCTATGATAATAGGTTGTTTAAAAACAACTAATTAAGGTGACTAAAATTAAATTTTAGTTTATTTCAAAAACTTATTATCACTAATGACATTAGTATGTAAAAAATCTAAAACAATCAAAACCTATTATTGTCAACAACATGGGTTAAATTTGAAAAAAGTCATGGCACCCTTAACGAAAAATGAAAAAAAGAAAACCCCATTGTTGCCAATGACAATTATAAATAGGTTTGAAAAAAGTTGTGGCACCTTTAAAAGAGGGGGAAGAACAAACCCATTGTGGTCAACACCCATTCGGTTAATTTGCCTTCAAAAAAACAAAACTTTATTTTATTAAAAAAAAAAAACAACACATGACCATGGGGTAGATGTTAACATAATAATGATAATGTAGTTAAGACATTTTCAAAATAAGGTCATTTTAAACCATAGCCATGAAATACATCTATAATGGAGTTTACATTATATTATTCAACAAATGTTATATCATATATAATTAGATTGTGTGTTATGAAGCTATAGTTAATTAAAATTATGGAAAAAAATTATCCATAATAATTTAATGTTAAAATAAAACATTCATCCATAATTATAATGGAAGTTCTCTTTATTAAAAACATGTACTAAATGCATTTTTTCATCCATAAATTAAATGAATGAAAAAAATATTCATCCATAATGAGATGCATGCTTACATTCATCCCCATGTTTACTTCTAGGTTTACTTGTACAACATTAATTTTGTGATTAAATTCTTAGGTTTTACTTATATGTGTATAGAAGGAAAGACATTTTACCATCCCAAGTCTAGGTTCTAAACTTTAAGCTCATGTAATAACTTGCCTCCATGACGATTGGGTAAAATCAATGCATGTTGTGAAGACATAATTTATTTGAATTGCGACCCAATTAATTGATGAACTTGATAAGAGGCTCCTTGTATAAAAGGTTTTGAATTTTATATGTATCATCAACTCACAATATTGGTTGGAACTTGATGCCAAACAAACCTTTTTTTGTGTACTTGTCCTTGTCAAGGCTTAATATTATCACCCAAAAGCTTAAAGGGAAGTTGGTGTGATATTTGCACCCTTGTTGGATGGTTTTTTGTTGGATCAATAAGCTTCATTTTTTATTGTCATTATGATTTACAGTTGCAATATTGCCATGTTCCTACCTTTTGACCATAACCCTACTTTTTATCTATGGTAGAGGCTAGGATTTAGTGCCATATTAAGGATTAGCTTTCAAAATATTTGAAGTTGGTTGAGATTTCTATAGTGGTCACCTTAAAGTATGTTGAAGATGGATGAACCTTTTCAACCTTTAGTTCACTAATACCAAACTAAGCAACCATCTCACAACTCATTTGGATTTGGTCCATCAAGATATATGCTTAGAAGTTTTATATTCTAATTACATTTCCATTTTATATTGCCATTTGAGATTGAGATACCAATAAACTTCGGAGTTGTATAAGATCATAAGGGTGGCAAATTTTAGGTAAAGTCTTTTATTAGTGTGATTGTTTTTTCCTTTGTATTTATTTTGAGATCATTGGCATGTAGGCTTATATGAATGTCCATGTTTGTTTATTTTCAAGTTTAATTTTCATTTTGTTGTAGGATTTGAATTGATCTTTTATATAATGGACCATGGTTGGTTGTTTCTATTTTTCATTAACCTTGTGTAGTGTAAGTTTTTGGTTCTAATGTTTGTTTATGTGTAGGTTAGACTTCAACTGTAGTTAGGTAGGATCTACTATTATATTGAGGTTCAAACCCTTTTGAAGGCATGTAGGTTTATGCTTGCATACAATAGGCTACAATGCTTGTTGTTTTTATCCTCCACCTTCTATGTTGCAATTTTATTGCTATATTTTCAACTTTGATCACAATTGTGTAATCATAATTTCAACGACAATCACATTTATGTAGCCATGCTTTCTACTCCAATTGCATTTGTATAACTTGGATTACACCTTAAGTAACCACCTAATTGCATCCTCATCCCTTTTACAATCTTTGTATTAGCCACCATGCACTTACGTGCTCTGCCATTGAAAAGCCAAAAACTTGTGTGCAAAAATTTAACATGTAGTCTACCAACCACCCTTGGCCATGTTGCCAGTGCCAACTTGACAAGACCAAGTATAGGGTGGAGCGGCAAGGGCAACTACATTTAAGAAGAGCCGATAAAAAGATTGTTGTGAACGGTGTAGCAAGCTTAAGCCATTAGATGTAAGCACAACAAAACTAAAACTAAATAAAAAATATAGTTGTTTCTATTTGACCCAAAATTGAGTGAAATAGCTGTGATTAGTTTGAAAAGCATTAATGGTCCTTGAAGGACCAAACTCACCTATGTGACAAAATGGGAGGATGACTTGTGGTTAAGGGTGAAAGGCCCACCAAACTTGGAGATAGCTGGATTTCATATGAAGGCCAACTGCCAACTAACTCTGAGCTACTAATTCTTGGAACAAAATGTACCCACTTATTGATAATTGATACTTTTAGAGTCTGAACTTGGGGATGACGATTGCTAGCTATCAAATATGTTACAAGGGGTCTCCAATTTTCATTCCTTCGTCATTGATGCTATGAAGTCAAGAAAGTAAGAGAAACTGGGCCCACATCCCTCGGATCTCCATTGGGATCTGAGGGATGTTGGCTTGACATGCATGGAAATTGGACATCTTAACCATTTAGGACAAAAAAAGGTGTGCTGAGTGTCGGGGTAATTTGGCACCCAAGTCTAGACTACAAACACAGCTATGCTTTCTTGAAAGCATGTTCAAGATTGAAGAGTTTAGGCTTCCTAAAAAAAGGCCAAAAAATTGTTAGATGACCTGGTGCCAGCGCTTTTTGGGGGGTGGGGCTAAACATTTCGACCTGTATAAAAAAGGGAATATTCTGACTCAAATTCTTTGTTTTAAAAAAGAAAGAGCAGAGGGTGTGTCAGTGGCTCTTCAGAGAGTTGAGGTTGCCACTATTTTGTGTTGGGCAGTTGTGGTTGCAGGAGAGGCCTGTTTTAGGCTTGGTGTCCTTCCAGGTTTTTCTCTGGTCTCTTTGCATGACTTGCTTCGTGCTACTGGTGATGGGTTTAGGTCCTAGGTTTTGTGTTTTTTCCTCTTAGGGCTCCCCATGTTGTGTTCTGCAATTTGGGGTGTGGTCTTTTGTTTGGACTTTGGTCCTTTCTTTTTTCTCCTCCTGTTCCCTTGCTGTGTGTTTTTTCCTTTATTTATTTATTTAGTTTATTTTCAAATAGCCCATCTTTAGGTAATGTAGGTAAATCCTGAGGCCCTGGGCTTTATCGCTTATCAAGACCACAGCTGCATGGCGGTGTGGCAGACTGAGAAGCCAGAAAAAAAATTTCAGTTTGTAATGTGACCTCCCAGTGCAGAAAAAAATAAAGCTAGATTGTAAAAACCTTGGACAGATTTTGTAGTGTATGCACAGGTGCTTGCTCATACAGAGTGTAAAAGCTCACCCAGCATTTTGAAAAGCAAACACATTCATTTCGCTTTTTGAAATGCTTGGATTACCTTTTTTAACACCATTTTTATCATGATACCACAAAACATTCATAAAAAAATTTGTCCATTTTTATTCTCGACAAACACTCTTGGGCCAGGGCATTCCCAAAATAATGGGCCCTCGGCCTCTGGCCTGGGGGGCTTGTTATTTCAGGAACGACCCAGCCTTAGGCCATTACCCTACACTCTATGGCTATGAAATCTCGAATGTAGTAGTGCAAAGAAATATTGGTCTTTTTCAATAGGAGAAATGCATTTTTGCATGTCAAGTCTAAGGAAATGGTCACATGGTTCAAAGTGGGTAGCCAAAAATAAATAAGAATGTTGGAAAATTTTCCTTTCATATTTTTATATATTTAAATTTGACTAAATGTGCGCTTATGGATGATAGTCATATTGGCGACATCACAAAATTGAGGAAAACAACACTAGTGTTCATTGTTCATAAAGTTAGGTATCTTTGTTAGGAAAAGCTTTTTACACTAATAAAGGATGGCAAACAATTGTGTGGAAAAGCGAAGTCTGAGAGATTAGCAAACATCATCCAATGTCTAGCCACTTAGGATTCCATGTCAACTCATCATTCATTCACATTTCCTCAGTTCCTTAGGCCTCAACCTTGAAAAACCTTTTCCTCCTATTAAGCATTTTCTATTTTGATGATCATGCATTTTTAGTCTCTAGTGTAAAGGGTTTTAGGGTTTAGGGTTTAGAAGAGTACCAAACATACATCATAAAAACCAAGGGGGAAAAAAAGTCCCAGAAATTCAGCTTTTGAAACAAAACAATTTAAGAAAAAAATGTATAAAATTCAAACTTTATTCAAACTCCAATTATAATAAGAAAAGGTGAGAGTACATACCAGTATTTTTCAGAATTTGAAGTAAAAATTGACATTGTGGCAGAGAAGAAAATGGAAAAAAAAGTGTAAATTAAAAAAAAAATGTTGAAAATTTGGAGATCATTACAAAACTTTCTAAAACCACAAAATTGAAAAAAAAAAACCCTGATACATATTAGTGCTGATATGGTATATATAGGGTTTTGATTGATATGTACTCAGGTATGCACCTGGATATGTAGAATCTGGGACATACTCTAATTCTTTGTTTGCATCCACTGACATTGCCATTGCACTTCTTTATACCCAAGGCTTTCATCTTTTGAGAGAGTATTGTACATATATTGTGTGTGAAATTTGGGTACATATATTTGTCAAGTTTAATAAAGCTTTACAAGGTGTATCCATTGTGTGAAGCTGTTGACTTTTTGAAGTAAGAAATAATGGAGCTCAATTTGATATTGACAAAATGTGCTGAAGTTGGGAATATCAAATCTCAAGTTTCTTTTGAGATTATGTGAATGAGTGGGGGATATAGTCTTCCCTTCTTTTTTCTTTTTTTTGGGTTCATGCCCCTTTCCTCTTGTTAGGTGGCTCTTTGCTGAGTTTTTTTCTTCTCATTTTATGTACAATATTGATGTGAATATTCAATACCTGTATGGATATCTCATATCAACCGGTATGAAATTGTTGTCTATACATGTTCATATCCAGGGTACCCCAAAACATGTAGGTTATTATATAGATCCGCATCTGATCTGTCTATATGAAGAACATTTGAATACTCATGTTCTTACAGAATGTCCAAATTGAAAAAAAATTAATACCAGTACCCAACTGGTATGTGAAAATGGACATACCCACCCAACATGGGTACGTACACCATCGATGCTTACATGTACAAGGATGAGAATTTATGGGCTGACTGTGAGTAACCAGTTATTGAAAACCTCCTATGCAAACGACGGCCCGATAAATTACATGCCACCTAATCCAGTAGTCTATATTGAATTTTTAATTTGCTAGTGCTAATCGCTGATATACTGAGTCAATCCTAACTTCAAAGTATCTGGAAAGCACCAATGGATCATTTGTGTGCCCCTTGAATAACACAAAAAGGTTTTGAAACCATCCATAATAACATGCAATGAATTCCACATTAATGGACATAGGCTAGAATTTCTTATGTAAACCTGCCAAATTTTGTTTACTTACATGAATGTGCTAGCTAGCCTACTTACATTCACCAAAGCTTTGGTGTGGCTGATTAAAGGTCTTCTTCAGGCGATGGCAAATAAGGGCTGACAAAGTTTTGGGCCCTTCAGTCCTTCGGTGTCTTAAATGTCTTAAGGCAAAAAGGCAAATGGGCCTTCTTCAATGCTAACCAGCAGCGGTTCCTGGCATTTGGTCTGAAGCCAAACAGGGCTTTTCGTGATCTAGTACCTATTATTATCACATTGATGGTGTCAGTAGTGTACCTTGCACTGAAAACCTCTTCCAAGTTGGTATGTACTATGGATTGCAGATTGCAGAAAGAAAGGCGGATAGCTTGGCTTGGAGGAGGAGCAATTCCAGTGATACTGTAGCCTAGGGTGACGCTTTCACATTGACAAAACCCAAATTTAATTTAATTTCAAAAAATTGATTTGTTTATTTTTTAAACTTAAATTTAAATTATTCATGGGGTGATCTACCATCATATTGTCATATGAGGAGTGAAATGATTCAAAATTGTGGTCTGCAATAATTAGGATGGTTTCAACACCTCACCTTCATATTTTCACAAAAATTCATTTCATTATTTTAAGGATTATTTAATGATGAAACTGACCCTAAGTTGAAGTAGTGTCTATAACAGTTTTGTTAGGGCAGGGGGGATGTGCTTAGTGAAAAAAATTGATCGTAGGATAATTGTATTGAAGGCGGAATCAATATGATCACATCCAAATTTCTTGTTAATGTTTGGTGGTTCCCCACTCAAAAATAGAAAATATTAAAAAATATAAATTAAAAAGAAAATATTTATATGTCACACATTGGCCAATTGCTATGGCTGACCAATCAATAGATAGTGTTCAATGTGTGACCGACCAATCATTGATGTCATTTGACCAGAAGCAGTCATTTTCACACCTTGGCTAACTTATGTGGCCGCAAATCAAATCAAACCCATTTTCACACCATGGTGATGTAACTTGATGTGTAACTTAATTACATAATTACTTAGGTAATTGTTTAATGAAGTAAGTTGAATGTAGGATTCCATAATTTGGTCATGATGCATTGACTTATGTCATGTGCACCATGTGATGTTGTTTCCTTGTGATTAATTGTGAAATCACATGGGGAATCATGTGATGTTGTTTCCTTGTGATTAATTGTGAAATCACATGGGGAACCATGTGATTTTGTTTCCTTTTGATTATTTGGGGAACCATGTGGTGGATAAATTTTAGGAAGTTTCTTGATTAGTTTTCTTTTGGTTAGTATATAAAGAAGTGTTTATGACCTTGAGAAACACTTTCATTTGTACAAAGTTATGGTATGAATATAAAGTTTGTGAAAATTAAAGTTTTGATTTTGAATAGTTTTGGTGTAGTTTGTGTGTAGATCATGGTAGGAGAATGGTGAGGCTTGCATAGCCAATAGAAGGGGTGGAAGGATAATTTTACAATCAAAAGCATAGATTTCATAGCTATGTAGTAATCATACATAGTTTTGACTTTAAACCCATTCGTGTTGTACAGTGACACTGGACCTCATCCACACAATTTGATAGAAAGGTCAATTTTACTATTGCTGTGAGAGATACTCTTAGATCAAGAAAATGGTCCAATCAAGTTCTCCAATTAGAGATGTTGTTAGTCATGTGTAAACTAGTGCTTGAAAAACCATCTTGTTTTCTTCTTCCACCTTTTTTCTCTGCAATGTCTTCTATAATACATCCCTGGTTTTATGTGTGTGTGTGTCTCTCTCTCTTTGGGATGGAGGACTCATTGCTAATTCCAACAATCACTATTGTTAAAAAGTTGACACTTTCCTTTTGGGTGGGTTGAGGGGAGCAGCGGTTAAAAGTTAGGACACAAATTCCAAAAGATGATAATAAGCCCATTTGAGGCCTGACAATAGCATTCTTAGAAATCCGTATGATGCATTGGTAAGACCAACTTACTTACATGATTAATCCAGCAGATAACCAGATCCATAATGTGATCATCTGCATGCCTTTTTCTACTGCAAAAGACCAAAAAAAAACCAGAAAAAGAAAATTGATGCTCCCCAGTAGAATCAAGCTCAGAGAAGAGGATTTCAGTCTTTAGATTTTTTTTAATCATGTGCTGCAGATTTTTTTCAAAAGCATTTCAGGATTTGGTTGTAAGCTAAGCCTAGCTGCTGCATATATATAATAGTCAAAGAATCTGTGGATTTGCATGTGCAAGTTGAAGAGGATGTCATTACTTTGTCAAGATTTTAGGACGTGTGTCTTGAGCTGCTCATCCGGTTGCAGGCAAAATGAATTGAAGTTGTATCATGAGTCATGACTTTGTCAGGGTTCCACTGACGTGATCTAAGTATTCATATGGTCAAACAACACTCTACTCACCACAAACACAAAACTAAATAACTTGACAGGAGCTATGAAGATCAGCTACAATTGTGCCTTAGTGGGCACTAAATGTGCCAGTTGGATCAGATCACCGAATCTCTATCATCTCTAACTGGTGACCAGCATGCATCGTCCAAACCAGTGTTGGCCAGTTATTGAGTTTTGACCCCGGTTGTCAACTCAGTTTATCAGTAACCTACCAATGGGTTATTGATTTTTAAAAAATTTATAACTGGTTAAATTGATAACTGCCTGTTATTGGGAATTTCAAGAAAATCTAATAACCTACCTGGATGACCTGATTGTCATCCAGATAGGTTATCAATCTTTAAACACTACTAAAAAAAATTTTAAATAGGAAAAATATAATAATTTTAATCTTCTTAAAATTCCTTATAACTGATTTAAAACCGGTAGGCAAGTTGACAGTTCTCAACCGATTATTTGAAAACCTTCCCTTACGTATAAACAATGATTATTATACAATTCTTTTTAATAATCTACCTGGCACCCAATTTCTTTCGATATAGATAACTTGTGTGATCTCAAATTTAAAAATTAAAAAAAAAAATCCTACCCAACGGTTATTTAAAAAAACAATATCTGATCAACACTGGTCAAAACTCCAACTGACCTCCCACTTAAAGATGGGTTGAATTCGGAGATACTTAGTAGTTCACAGGCAATTGAACATGGTGAACCCCATCTTCCATTGATGGCATCCACACCAGGGCTCCTTGAACGGACATCCCTTCGAGTCCCAATCAAGGCCCTTAGTTTCTTCAAAAAATACTTTTGTTTTAAACTTCTTCTTTTTATCATTTTCAGTCTGGTTTTGGGTCTGGACTAAATTACCTCTAGCATCATGGACAGCATTGGGGAGAGCCTGGATCACTGGGGACAGCAGCGGGATTTAGGGAACGACCCAACAATCTAACAGAAATGCCTAGAATGTGATGAACAACCCAAAGGAATGCTCAGAACAATGGGAACAAAGACTATAAGAGAATTGCTTCCCGGCCCTGTTTTGTGTTCCCATCTGTGTCCTAACATTTTTTGTGTTTCTCCTTTGTCTTCATGACACTCCCAGCATTCTTAGTGCTGTCTCCAAGTTCCCATGGCCACCTTGTCGTTTCCTGGCATCACCCCAACTAGATTGGGTGTCACCTAAACTAAGTTACCCCAAATCCAAACTGACATTTTACTACTAAGAATCCCAAATTTGGGGATTTTAGCAAGCTGATGGGATGTCGTCGCTCTAACAACTGTGATACAAATATGGAGTGAAGCTAGGCAAAAGAAGTTGGATGTTCAGAGTGATGGTACTAGTTTTCAGTGGGTGCCCTTCCCTTCAAGACCATGGAACAAAAGATGATGAAAAGTTGTGATTACTTAGAAGGTTTGTGCTTGTTTAGATTGTATTGACGTTGTAGCTGAAGGGGATTACATTATAAGCTTAAAGGTTGCAAAAAATTGCTCCTCTTTCTTTCAAGAATTCTTTTTAGTATGTAGGAAGAAGGGTTTTTAATTATTTTTTTGGTCAAGTAGATGTATTGGCAATCGTTCACAAGAAGAATGAGCCAAATTTGGCTAGAGGTTTAACATTTTCTTAGGATCCTGCCCGGTTCTGGCGACCAATAGCTCATAGTCCAAATATGCTGACATGTGACTTTTTAACCCTCAAAATATGGTAATTTTTTGCAGAAAAATTCCAGTAATAGCCTTTGTATAATTGGAACTCAGTTTTTTTTGTCATCAAAACAAGTTGATGACATTGTTGGAGGCGATTGTGAGTCACGTATGGCTGATACTTTGAGTGAAATTGGATAGGTTTTAGAATTATTTTGGCTTAGGCATGAAATGTTCTCATCACTTATGCCTTCCTCATATCTTAAGAGCTATAAAATTTGGACTTTTGAGGGATTGAGAATTGAAATGTTCATCAGCTTGTTCCTCATTTGGGGTTGTTGATTGAGTTTAGAGTGTTGAGTATTCATTGTTGTATTCATTAGCTTTTGGATTTTGTTCGACATAGTATTTTTCATTGGTATTCAAAGCTTATGATTAGCATGCTATAAGCACTTGCTGGGTCCCTAACGTTGTTGAGGGTGTCTGAACTTACAAACCAGTGTTGGTGGGTAAATGAACAAACACCTGATTCTCAACCTGGTTATCAATAAGGTTATTGATAACTTACTTAATAATTATTATTTTTTCAAAAAACCAGGTAGAAACCTTACCCACTTAGTAAGTAGCATTCCAAGAACTGCCAAGACTTTTGTAGGCTGGGTATTCAATTTTCAAATTTCAATAACTTATTGGGATTATTCAAATTTCATCTACCTAGGGTATCAATCCTAAAACCCTAAATTTGTTTATGACAGACAACAAAAAAAATAGAAAAAAAAAATTAAAAGAAGAAAAAAAATCAAAACTTACCTTACCTAGGCAATGTAACTGGTTGTTCTCAAGGTGAATATTTGAGAACTAAACCTTACCCGTAATTTAGGCAATTATTCTGACAAAACATAATTGAGTAAATTGATAACCAGATGTTTTACTTTGATAATGAAATTGATAATCAGTAGGTGAACTTTTGGGGGGGAGGGGGGTGAGGGGAATTTCAATATTGATACCTTCTGTGGTCCAAAAAAATAATAACTAGTCGATATTGGTTTGAACTCTAAAGTTGAACTATTTAATGATGGTAAAATGATGTTTGCTTGGTTTTAGAAATTTGTTTATGTTTGTTGTTCAATGTTGTTGATAAGGGATCCATTATATTTCTCAATTTCTTGCTTATTATCACTTCTTTGTCTTTTGAAAAAAAACTAAATTCCTTTTACATTATGTTACAACATTTGGCTTTGTATTGGTTTGATAATTGTTTGATTTTGTTATCCTTTCCATCTTAATTTGTTGTTGGAGGTTCTTTCATTTTGGGTATGGTATGTTCAATTCATGTTTTGTTATTTTCAAAAGTTCATTGTGTGTTTTTGAACAATAGTAAAAAATAGCAAACCATCGAAGAGAAAAAAAAATCTATCAATTCCAGAAATTTTGTATTCTAAAAGAGTCTAAAGTCTTTTTCAACCAACATCATGTCCATACATTCTCATTATGACCAACAAGTATTACTCCGAAAGGGAGGTTGTACAATCTCAACAAACACATGATAGTGTTGATGGGTTGAAATATAAATGATGTGCTTTAATGAAAGCTTTGAATTCAAATAAAAGTAAGAGGACATTAAATAAGTATTGCACTTAATATCAACATGTTTGCTAATATGATAATTTTTTAAAAATAATTTATTTCCAAGACAATTAACAATTTTCAAGCTTTATTTGGATGCATCTAAATTTAAGTTTTCAGAAATGAGAATATTTAGATAAGATTATTATTAATTTAAAAAGTGGTTATGGGCTACCCTTAAATGTTACAAAATCACCAAAATTTCAAAATATGTTATCATTACTATTAATTACTGCTCAGCATATATCACTCCTAGTAATGATAAATTGACAATAACCTTTTATATCGAGGTGGAAAACATTTTAAGTCAGAGTTGGAAATAAGTTATTGTTTACTTTGGTAGAACAATGGGTGCACTATTACATGTTGACCCTTGTCCCGAAGGTGACTTTTATTTAATAATATTGCTCAATATAATGTATAAGTGATGTATTGCTCATACTAGTCTCATAGTGGAAAGAATGGACATGACCTGAAGACAAAATAAGGATGTTGAATATTCATTCTTGAATAGCATTTAAATTTGGAAAAATTATAGTTCTCATCATTAAATTCACAAACTATTTTTTTCTCTCTAGTGTGTTAGTGATTTAGCAAAGCCAATAAGGATAATTGATTTTATGAACATATGGGTTAATTGATAAGCAAAATAAATGTAATCAATGTTGTAATAGGAGATAAAAGAACATACATGGTTAAAATTTTGTAAGGTAGATGGTTATTCATGGACAAGGCAATATACACATCGTTTTGGTATTCTTTTTGATCTTGAACAAAGAGTTAAAAGAGCATGAAAAAGATAGAGAAATACTTATTGGGTTTTCACATTAATGATAAATTTCCTCATTGAAGCTTTTTGAGGACAAGCTAATATTGCGAAATAATTGAACCTCTTACAAAAATATGCAATGTAGTCTTTTTGTAGATCCTATTGCCTTTTTAAGGTGCCAATCGAATGTCAGCACAAATGCATCAAGGTGCAGCTCTTGTGGATCCAACACTCTTGAATTGCAGAAAAAATTGCACTGAATTCATAGTAAGTGGTGAAAAGCAACACTAATGGAAAATTTCATAAAGCTCTTCTTTGCACACTTTGCTTGGACAAAACACCATATCGATTCATATTATATTTCTCTACTTGATGATAGGCTTGCATCTCCTCAGCCTGGTTAGGCAAGCAATATATTGAAAACATGGAATTGAAAATATGCAATTATTTCCTGATGCAACAAAATCTTCAGCAGAGTTGGGCAAGACGCAGCCAAGGATCTTATGGATGAAAACACAACCTACCCAAAACTGCTAGGCATGAAAGATACAAGGAATTTGCAAAGAAATTAAACCTGACAATAAAGGCACAGAGCAGCTCTCATTTTTTACCAGTTCATAGGAGCTCCATGTTAGGCAAGTTGCAGAGACTACATTGGCAACAGATAAAACTAGAGTCCATGAAATTGTTCAATTAGGATTCAAGTAATATTCAGAAGAAAGCCAAAAAGTCATGAAGGGCCTTTGCAATCACTGCTGCTTTGGAAAGGGAGCAACTTGAGTGCTTGCAATATGCCATGGCATGTCCTACTGGGCTTCTCACCTGTTGCTAGGATATTTAGCTGCTTGGATAGCTCACTAAGTGATAAAATCAGTTTTCACAGTATTTCAGATAGTCATCAGAAATATCTGTCTCATCTGTGGTGCTAGGGTGAGAGAGTTCAGGCGTTGCTGTTAACCAGAAATAAGAGCAAATTTTGCTTGGTTTTTTCTCTGTGTTTTGTGGAGCCCTTCATGTCATAGCAACCAAACTTGGATCTCTGGAAGACTTCCTCTTTCATACATTGCCAATGAATGACCAAATGGTGGCTAACCATACATCTCCGAAGCACACCGACAACCAAGGAATGCAACTACAAGGTGGAGGACATTGCTTCTGGATGGTGGTACTAGGGTTTAGGGATTGTGACCAACGTCCAGAACCTAGGATGGAAGACCCTAACATAAGGTCTCCTATATACAGCATTATCCTTCCGGTCTATTGACATCTATTGTCATGGTCAATTGACTCTGGTTACAACTCCAGGACATAAAACAGCTGCTCAAAGATGCAATTTGTATATAAGACATGGGTGAGCTGCTTCAAATGCTAGATTGATTCCTTCTTCTATGCAAACCAATACAAATGGCATTCTTCAAGTTCCTTGCAGAAAGCTAGCAGTTGCACCCAGTGGCTCTCTGCAGGAGTTGGAATTAGTACCAGACTAGGCACATTAGACATCTGGCCAGTCTGTTGTGGATTTGCAGCAGACTGCAGAGGGTCTGTGTACTCATACCCCACACCAGCCCCCTATGCGTGCAAGTAGAAATTCTCCAACGCTAACTGTTGGAAGTGTGTCTAGCTAGTGTCTACCTGCAAGCAAGTGCAACTGTGTGAGCACCTTCAATGATGACCAGTTGTTCCTCTTCTGTGAGAGGGTCTCTTTCTTAATGCCAGGTTTGAGGTAGTTCTTCCAGCACTCTACACATGAATTGGTGTCTCTCGCATGCACTCCTCTCACAGAAGAGAGGAGTGCATTGTATCAGCTGCACTGTCTAATGATATGCTCAAAATAAATGACTTTCAGAATGTTGAGGCTCACATTTGATGGCAAGCAAGATTCACAGGGCCAAATGATCATCAAACCAGACTCTGTTAAATGTGTACTCCTGGTTGCCAGATCCTCAGTATTATTAGCTTCTATTTTGTTATCAATGTCCTTCGACTCAACAACCAGTGCAAAGTCCTTAGGTTATATGGAACTTCCTCAATACCCAATTCATATTTTCACATAAATGAATTGGGGACTTCAACTTCACTTGTGGTCAAATTATTTGATTTGACTCAAGCATGGTAGTATTGCTTCACTAAAGGATTTTGAGGGCATATTACACCAATTTTTAGGGTTTGTTAAATTGCAGAAATTCCATCCATGCTCACCTTGTTCTCATAATGAATTACATGTCCTTATCACTGTCCATAATTTAACATAATTGTCAGCTGTCCTTTTCAATAATCATAATTTAACATAATCATCAATGGGCCAAAATCCTTTACATATAGGAATGGTTGTGCCCCTGTTTACTCTGCAGAGTGTGTCGATGAGCCAGCTTACTCTATAGAGTAAATAGGGGCTTGCCCATTCCTTAATACATAAGGGTAACTGAATCTTATTCCAATTCACCATCTGGCAGGGATCCCGATTCGAAAATTTCTCTGAGCACATTAAACACAGATCAGTACTAAGGGAAAATACACAAAGCTAAAGACCAGTAATGACATGCAATTCCATGGAAAATTTCTGATATGCATACTAAGGAACCCACATTATACATGCTGAGGTGAAATTGTGAGAAGAGATTGACAGTTGTAACCAGGAGACTTTCCTGGCTTGTGGAGCCACAGGCCCCCACCTCTAGTTTGAATGAAGCTTGAAAAGTTTGATGACAATGGACTTTCAGGGACAAAGAAACTGAGGGACACAAATGAGATTTGAAGAGCTGATTTGGTGAACTGAGACATTGTGATGGAGAGAGAGAAATCCTGCTTTGAACCCTAAAACCTAAAACTGAAATCCATCACATTCATGTAAGTACCTCTCTTAATCCTAAAGCCTAAAGCCTAAACCCAGTATATTGTTATAAGCGCCTCTCTTAATCCTGAGCCCTAAACCCAGCACATTCATATAAGCGCCTCTCTTAGTCCTAAACCCTAAACCGAGACATTCAGATAAGCGCCTCTCTTAATCCTAAACCCTAAACCCTACTACACCCAGCACATTCATATAAGCTCCTCTATCATACAATCGATTTAGATGCTAGAGACATTGACATGATCGAGCTGAAACCTTTTAATTTGTCTCTCTGTCGTCAAATGGTTAATCGATTCCAAATGTGCATCCAAAACAAGGCGGAGAAGAATATGCAGGTCGACTTCAAAGAAATCGTTCAGAGAATCATACCTCAAAGCTACGGCAGGAGGAAGTTGAGTGCTGAAGAAAAAACTCCAACTCAAACCAAAATTTGTGATCCAAATTCTAGCATGAAAAGCAGTATAAATTTTGGATCATCCCAAATACCATGATACTCCATAACTGCAGAGTCGGATTTCAATTCCAACGTCGAAGCATTGCACCATCAAAACTACGGACCTCTGCCAGAGCTTTAGAAGAGCTCTAACAAGGCAATGTACAAGATCTCGAAAAAGATGAGTGTAACATTCAACCCAATGGAGATAAGACATCAAGCCCGTTCAACATTCCGTGTCTATCTCCATTTGGGTTCAATATTCTTGATGTCTATCTACCAAAGTCAAGCCCATTCAAACTTTGGTGGTCTGAATTTTTTTCCTCTTGGTTATCTTGAGTGAACTAATTGGGTTTGGTAGGTTTGTGAAATTTTTTAAAGGACCAATGGAAATGTTAGAAATGGATTGTTAGATTTGGTGGTTTGAATTGGTTTTTCCTTGGTTATCTTGAGTGAACAACCAATTCAATGTGGAATAGCTATTTACAATTAAGGTTCTTGCACATCATATGTGCACTTTTGCTTTCAATGTAGGTCTACATTCTACACAAATAAAAGATGTTCTACATTGTTCAGCCCTCTTGGCATTGGTGTGATGATCCATGTGGATTGGTTCTTGAATTTTACAAGAACCTTAGGGGTTTATGTCTAGAGTTTTTAAATTTTAGAATGGAAGACCCTTTGCTTTTAGGTTTAAAGAATATTTAAAAAAAATTGAAACCCACTAATTTTGGGACCATGTCAAACTTTCTTGACTCATAGTTTTGAGTTTGATGGGTCCAACCTTCTTAAGAGCCTCCAATTTCAAGTTTAAGGTAGGGTTGGTTTCAACTTATTCTTGAAAACAGTTCCAAAGTTGAAGTTTTACAAACACATTCCCATCAAATTCTTAAAAAATTCCCATGGTGTTCTCACAATGATCCTATCAAATTCCATGTGGTTCCCAAAATGTTCCCCAACATGTTCCCAAGCACAAGATTATGAAAATAAAATGTGAATTGTTCGATTCATATTAAGTAGTTAAGAGGGGGAAAGGGATGCACATTAAAATAAAAAAAATCCTTTTTTGCAATGAGCATTTTTGATTTCCCATCATTACAAAACAAACTCAAACTATTGATAGTTCTCAATAGAAAGTTTGCACTTTGCATTTTAAAAATATAATATAAAACATTATTACAAAAATATGATTTTTACACTCTTAACATTGTGACTAATGTGATTGACTAAGCTACTTGTTTAAAATGATTTAATAGGGGTAAATTTTGTTTAATTCCCTCGTCCAAAAAAAATAGGAATGTTCAATACGGCTATAAGTTTGACTTTTTTTTTTATAGTCGAATTGAACACTACCATTTACATGTGAAATGTATGGCATATGTGCATATAGTATAATGATTAATATAAGTCATTCCAAATGTAATGTGACACGTGTTAAATTTTAGTCATTTTGAATGTTACTTAAGATGTTTCAAACACCTAGGCATGTAGGTGTTTAAGCTCCCCTCTATGTTGACCTTATTGTCATGTATGCAATTAATAGGTAGGTAGAATAGGTAGGTATATAAGTTGAAAGGTTGTAGGTAAGCAAGAAGGTTATAAGTAGGTACATCATTTGTAGGTAGGTTGTAAATAGGTAGGTAGGAAGGAGGTAGGTTGTAGTAAGTGGGTAAGTATTTGTAGCGAGGTGGTTGATAAATAAGTTTGAAGTTGGTAATAGGTTGTTATTTGATTGGTATGTGTATCAAAAATATTGACCATCAATCAACTTCTAACCTATTTACATATTATCTACCTTCCTACCTACTTACATATCTACATAAATTTAATGTAAAAGGTGTGAAATAAACATGTTCATAGTAATATCTTTATAAAAGTTAACAACTTAAAAAATGGTGTGCTACATTGATTTAAAATTTGGTTCTTCCTCTTGGAAGTGGCAACATTCAATTCCTTATATACTTGCAACTAATAAAATGGCTTGGTAGGTAAGGTAGATAGGGTAAACTAGGTAGGTTAGGCTAGGTAAGATAGGTAGTCTAACTATTCATACAAGTCCTACTATTTGTAAAAAAATTAAATTAAATTCGTTATAGTGACTATTTATGTCCCCTATTAGTCAAATCAACTAGCACTTGTCAATTTTTAATCAAAATAGACATGAAACAGTGTTTAATTGTTCAATCAATAGATTAGTTGATTGGATTGAACTATTAGGAAATGTTTATTTTACTTGTCATAAATGATTAGTCATGTTTTATTGAAGTGTCAGTTTGTTTAGGTGTCATTTTTTTTACTTAAATTCAATTATTAAGTATAATGAATGTATAGTTGTGAAAGTCTTTTCCTTTGATTACGTTTATAAATTTTATAAAAATATAGTTGGGCTAAGGTTATGGGATGAATATATAGAGGTGAAAGAAATTTGAACTTTTTGATTGTTATTATATCACTTCATTATCTAGGAAGAATTTATATTACTAAAAGTTTTACTTACCATTTTTGGCTTAATGTTAGGGGACATCTGACTTTTATCCCATATATTTTGCCCAAATTTGTGATGAGGGAATCTACAAAGGTGGCAATGAGCATCACATTTTTATATCCTATATGTTTTGCCTAAACCTGTGATGAGAAAACTTACAAATATGACCAAAAGGAAAGGGCTTTAGCTAAAGGAGGTGCAAAGTGCAAGAAATATTATATGGTAATTACATTATATAGACCTTATCCAAACCCTACCTAAACTTAAAACTTGGACCTTGTTTAAAAGCATTAAAACCTTTGGGTTCAGTCTAGCCAATGATGGGGTGTGTGTTTGAGTTTCAAGTCCATATAAAACCATGGGATCTAATTTTTAGAAATGAACTTGGACCTAGATCCAACAAGAAATTTGAAACTAGCCAACATTTGTGACAACCTCCTAGAAGTTACATAGTTTTGTGTGTCACTATAAGAAATCATGATCTTCTTATTAGAATAATCAATAAAAAAGACCTCACATTTGGTTTTTTTCCCTTTTATTCAACTTGAACAAACTTCCATTTTGGACAAATCGTTTTGGACATAGTTTTGTTGATTGATGTCTTTTTGATGAAAAGGTTGACATGGGACATTTTGATTAGTCAATATTTTCATAGGTTAATAAGACCATCATTATCTATGGTTTGATTTAGTCCATGTATCATTATTATGTTACATTTTCAAAGGTGACATGGCATCTTTTGTCACAAAATGGTAGGTAGGTAATTACTTATGCCCTATCTATGGTTGTATCTTTATGATGTAGATGGACATTGTATACTGCATCATCACATATGAAATTCATATACATGATTTTCTTGAGTTTGAAACCTACATTACATGGATTCATCCCAATGCCTTTGTCATTACTACAATACCATTTGCTAGTAAAAGATGTGCAACATTTTATTTAATTTTCTTAACAATGGAACCATTAGGAAATTGACCTTTTAAAAATTTAAAGTCTTGTTCAAATGAGCAAATAAAAACATAATATTGAATTCTATTCAAAGATGTATTCAACAAAATCAATACATTTTTATAAATGTTAAAATGAATCCTAAATTATATATATATAAATCATTAACAAATTCAAACATGTTAAATTATGATTCTTCCAATTCAAATTTGATTCATTATGTGATTGAACAAAACAAAGTAAGTAGGTAGGTTGTTAGGGTGGGTAAATGTAGGTAGGATAGGGTAGGTAAGTAACATAACATGTGACAATATATATTTAACATGATCGAAATGCTTTCATGATAAACACACGTGGTTAAGTAATCACCACACGTGAATTAATGACATAAATTAATGGTAGTTCAATTACGCATATTTGATTGGGCCTTGGCAATCTTGATTGCTTTCTTTCTTTCATTTAAGTAGATGTTCAAATTAATACTTGGTCAAAAATTTCATCTTAGTCGAAATTAGTAGTAAAAAAAACATGTGGTTTTCATGCCATAGGACTGTAGTCAAAGTGGGCATCCCCCTCTAGTCAATGTGCACATTTTTGATAAGTTGAACAAGTTCTAACAAGCCATGATTTCTTGTAGTGTGAATGAGTGTAAGGGTATTGTTTTCATTACCTTGTTGTCAAATGTGCATAGAATGTATTGTGATGATATCAAGGTAATGGAAAGGGATTGAAATCTTGCAATGGGCCTTGTTGTAAACCTTAAAACATTTCACTTTGAAAGGTGCAACTAGAAATCATGGTGGTCCAATGTGTAAGCAATAATTTGTTGTTAAGGCAATCTAAACCAATTTGCTACAATTGATGTGGGAGTGTAGTAAGTTTAATAATGACGAACTTGAAATTCATCTTTGAAAATTTGGCATATATAAAGTTTGTTGATTGGTATGTAACATCATATATGGAACCATATTAAATATTACATCTATAAGGTATTTGATTTCAAAACAATAAGGTAAATACTAAACTTTAGTGTTGTCCATTTTGTTTTTCAAGATAACCTTTAGTTCAAGTTTTTTTTTTTTTTTTTTTTTTTATTTTTAACCTT
>Ga0209611_10000267_pt1 | contig 70599 bp, 46 predicted proteins | sample S1TSphgellanicum_3_FD_187693 | JGI IMG/M metagenome (GOLD analysis project Ga0209611, IMG submission 187693) | Host-associated microbial communities from peat moss isolated from Minnesota, USA - S1T2_Fc - Sphagnum magellanicum MG (SPAdes) (version 2) | ecosystem: Host-associated > Plants > Peat...
ACAATGGTCAGCAGCAAAAAGAAATGGACTGTCATGAACCCCATCCGGCGCCAAATGAAAAAACGCAACCCATCCAGTGGACAGAACGGCCAACTGGTGCATTGGTGGCTGTTAATTCACTCTGGCCATACTTGCGATAGGGGGTAATGCCCTGCATATAGACAGGTTCTGCTGAGCAGTAAGTAGACCAGGCCAGCCATGTGAACATCTGGTTGACAGTTGAAAGGACTGTCAGTGAGTTTAGAACTCTTAAAATTTCCAGATAGTCAGGGTCGTACCTACTTGCCGTGAAGTCCCATTTGCTCATCTCTGGGAGGATGTTAAATCAGCAATGGGTGCTTATTGCAGGCAGTATTGTCTGCTTCTTTTTTTTCCTTTGTCTGCCCTCGGCCTGATCCATCTATTTTCTCAAAAAATGATGGATGTAGACACAGTTCCAAGATGTGCATAACAGAGCCTAAAGTGTGTAATGGGCAGCACCAAGATGTGTTGGGCCACCTCCAGACACATCTTGGACAGGAAAAAGGATAGTCAGAGAAAAAAGAAGCAGGCAGTAGTTTCGTACTGTCTGCAATAAGGACCCATTGCTAATTTCATCTCCTACCTACCTGCATAATTCCAACTTGCTCTTCCCATCATCAATTTGCATGCTGCACATTTCTGCATCCAGAGTACAAAGTAGGCTGCTGACCTTATAACTTAAATGGTATAAGATTTGAAGGTACCATTCATCAAACTCTGTGCAGACCATCAAACCAACAAAATAAACAGAAAAAACATTAACAAGGGAAGCAATTCATCACCTCGCCTCCAGAGCCTAACGACAGGTGAAGGCATGTGATGGATCTTAGAGTAGGGCCACACACAAGCCACCATTTGAGCGTCTGCCACAGCCAACATAATTGTTTCACAAGCCCCACCCATAAACATGAAAAATTGGAAAGTTTGAGACTATTTCTACCTGGGTCAATCATTATGGCCAATCAATCAGAAGCAATCATCATGCTATTTGAAGGCTAAGATTCATCCAATGTACAGTGTACAGGCCATTTTATGTTGCTGGAAAATGCACATAGTCCCAGCACTCCTGCACAAACAGATATCCCGCATGCCAAATAGGTCCTTCTGTTTCTCCCTGTAAAGAAGCCAATCTCAAGGTGAAAGAGAAGTCCAATCTGGAGGCAAGGCAATCAATTCAATGATCCTGTATAGCCATTCAACCTCATATAGAAGCATATGTTGTGCATGAAACCATATGCCATCCTACACCATGTCCCTGTCTTCCCTGCATGTGAAATGTAATAACTAGTGTGGCTCACAATGACTAAGTTTCTCCTCACAATCTGGACAACGCGCATAGTATATAAACATAGTACTGGAGGAGGGTTGTTACTGTAGCAAATATCATTTCACATGTAGAAGTCAGAAGCTCACAATCAGAATACATAGTGAATCAAGAGCCCATAAATCAAGAGCTGCACATCTGGCAGATTACTCATCAACAGTCAAATGGCCATGAGTACAAACTCTTATCCACAATCTGGTTAGAAAGCTTCAGTTTGGATGTGCACTTTGAGACAGGCAATCCGACTAGTTAGTATTCTGATGCCAATTCTTGTAGCATTCTTCCCATTTCTCATATTTTCAATTTCTTGCAAATTCCATATTCCATGGCCACCTTGCAGATCATTTTCAGCTAAAACCTTACCGTAGATACCCAATTTACTATTGTGCCAAAGCTGGTAACAACAGGACTGAGCTGGCCATCTCATGTGTTGAAACCGGTGCACATAATCCCTGAGAAATTCCAGCAACAAATACTAGAGAAGAGATGGAAGGGGTGTATTACCACATTCAAAGGTAATGTATGTTGTTCATAAATGAGGTTCAATATAACACAACCATTTTCAAGTGACTACACTCATGACAAGCTATCATTTCAAACATGCAGACTACCTATGATAACACATTCAAGCTTGAATGATGACCAGTTGCTTCGTTGGAAATCTGAAGAATAAAAAGAAGATAAAAGACTCGAAGGTCTGGCGAACTATTAAACCAGAAGCTCTAGTGACCTGCAGGTCATGTCTGAACTGGGTGTCTTTTGCACATACCCTCACCAAACAGTTCTCAGCAACCCTGGCAAATAGTTAGCAAAATATCATGTGAAAATAACCTTGAAGATGAGCTTGTTGTAACTGTGTCCCACCTGTGCATTTTGATACCCAACTTACCACCTCCTGTTGCCTTCAAACTTCCACCTCAACGATCTCTGCAAAAGCAGTTGTGTTGGGAAGTATGAGTTATGATGACAAAACTGTGTTGGAGACCTCATCTCTGATCCTATAACACCACTGGGACCAGGAAAATATCCCATACATCAGGCAGTCAATCAGCCTTTGCAACGCTATTCCACAAAATCCTGCCTGTACATACCTAGGTTATGATAGCTAGACTATCCCTCCCACTTACCTCTCCCGTTCCCGCTCCCGTGAGTGAGATCTGCCATGCTCTCTCTCCCTTTCTCTCTCACGCTCATAATGACGTTCACGTTCACGGGCACGTCCACCACGATCTCTTTCACGGCCACCACCACGCTCTCGTTCGCCATGATCACGGTCACGATCACGGGGCCTCTCAGTATCACGCTCCCTATCACGGTCTCTTTCCCCATCTCTCTCTTTCTCACGTTCACGCTCTCGGTCCCGATCATGATCCCTCTCCCCATCTCTCTCTTTCTCACGGTCACGCTCTCGCTCACGATCTTTCTCACGCTTATCTGGCTTTTCAGGCTCCCTGCATACAGATTATGATTGAGGAAAGAACATCTTTTCACAAAGGCACAGATAAAGAAAGTTCAAGCCCATCAACAGCAAGCCAAGGAGAAAAAACTCCATTTTCCTGCTCCAAATACATATCATAAAGTTCTTCAAAACAAAATCAGGTGACTAGCAAAAAGAAACTGAGAATCAACATGCATCACTGCAGACAATTACTGAATGCTGAACACAACATTGCAGAAAGACTGTTGTCAAAATATGCAACTAAATAAAAGAGGCAGAGATCACAGATCAACCTGCCCCTCAGGCATATGCATCTCCTGCTTAGTGCCAGAGTAAAGGGAGATAATTAGTCGCTCAGACACAGGAGCAAGGTATAATGCATATATGGAGGCCCAGAATACACCCAGTGGCCCATGCTTCAGGGACAACTCCATCAAACCAACAAAAGGTACAAACAAATGTTCCAGACTTCAGTAGCAGATTCAATAGCATGTGCAGAAGAATGTCTACCTCTCCTCAATGACTCGTTCAGGTTCACGTGATTTTGGTTCTTCAGACCTTGTGGTGGTTGCAGCTGTTACAAGCTGTGGCTCCCTGTCATATAGAATGACACAACTCACAAATAAACTTAGCTTTGACCTGACCAGAATGCAGTACTTCGATCATTTTAGGGCCATACAAACAGAGGCAGCTGGGACATCTGGAAATCTGCACAACCACACTGGTCCTCTGGAACTATCAAAACATGCACTGTTGTCCCAGTACCTGCAAACCTTCTATGCTGAAGTTCCGCAAGGTCCCCTGTGCAGAGCAGAGGTATTTCTGTTCTGCACTCCTGACATCACAGAGACACATTGTAGGTTAAGACGCATGTTTCAACTTACCGCCCGGAATACTTCTGATTGACTTCATCCCCTCCAACCCGAGTTGACCCAAGTCCCCCACCCAACCTACGAGGCCGCCAATTTGGTACAGTCCGGCCTCGCTCAACATCCACAAGCACTCTGCGATTGTCAATCTTTCGGCCATCGGCCTGTTTGTAAGCATCTGCACCAAAAGGCAGACAAGCTAAGCTGCAGCACTCTACCGACAATAAATCATGACAGAGATAAATAAAGGAATCAAAATGAACACATGATGCAAGTGAACAAAGAGGAACACCTCAGTGCAGTATCAAAGGTGACCAACAATAACCTACTGACCATGCACCCACTTAATGCAGCCATTCAAACTCCAGGAAAGAAACATATATATCTGCAGTGGTAGTGAGAACTTCTCCATATAACTCAAGTGAGAAAATGACCCCATAATAATATTCTACAAATTTCACATCTGACATCATTTCAGCAAACAGGAAACATAGGAAACCAAACCTAAAGAACAGGGGGAAAAAACTGATGAGCACTTTGACAAACAGTGACATTCAACCAAATGTTCAAAGAACTTCAACAGCAACATGTATGGTTGTGACCAACTACCATAACAACTCTACTGACTTCATCATCTCCTGGCAGTCAGCAGAGGTCAATGTCATGCATTAAGCAACATACACAGATCTGTCAGACTGACAGTAACAGGAAGACCCAGCCATGATGCTGGCTAGCTCAAAAGAACCTAACAGAGAAGCAAGACCAAGGAACCTGAGAAGAAAGAGGAAAATGGGCATACTCTTCATATCCCGAGTGTGCTGATATTCAATGAATGCATAGCCACGGGGCTTCTTGGAATCCTTGTCGTGTACAAGGCGAACCTGGCAGGAAATGGTTGAAGCAAAATTAGAGGCCCAACCTTGGAATACCTGCCCATGATGCACACCCCAGAAACTCCACAAATATCTCGCTGATAAATGCTAAAAGCCCTTACATTTTGACTCCATTGTGGTCAATATGCTTCAGTCCATTTAAGAGCTGGTGAGTCACAGAAGAAACTTTCTCAGCTTAAGGGCTATGGTAAGCTGAAGCTTCTACCTCTGCCAAAACAAGAATGCATTTTCACTGATACTAGAGCTATTCCTCTCCAAACACTCACAACTACATGCATATTAGCACGGCAGGCAGGGGCATTAAGCCTCACGAGCCGTGCTCACCTTGGAGACGTACCACTGCGCCACACAGGTTCCAAAGGAGTACGCAACGCCTTTGTCCAGCAATGTTTGCAGATAATTGTTGACTTATATTCATTCTGACTCTTAACCCCCTTACCAGGGGAACTGACCAAAGCATGTAAATTTATGAAAGCCAACAGCACTCAATCTCCAAATATATAATTATTGACTTCATTATCAGAGGCTACTGTTTACAGGACTCCACTCATAGAAAGAAGAGAGTGCACAACTCTAAAACCATATAAGAAGATGGACATCATTGCCAGACATACTTCAAAAGACATCAACAACCATGACTTCAAGTTTCCTGAATCATCCCAGTTGAACATATGTACTTGAAGACATATAAGACTGCTTCAGAATAGTGGACAAACCAGATGGAGGTAGCAAGTATGACATGGAGTCAGTAGATGACACCTCAATACTTGATTCCAAGACAAAGGCTTGAAAGTGCTGACTACAACCTGAAAAGCATCAATTAACAAAATACAACACAGCAAGGTCACTGGTACATCTCACCAACAGTGATGGTTGTGAGCTGCTTCAGAAACCACTCTGAAGTACCTACCCGCTTGATTGGACCGTAAGCCTCAAACTCTCTTTTGATTTTGTGCTCCGTTGTCTCGTAACTCTGCGTGAGATGGAATTGCCACCTCAGCATGGTGAAACTAGCAGAAAAGAACCTTCTTGTACGTACCGCAGCATACAGATGAGAGAGAGCACCACGCAATTGGCCTTAGTGTCCGAACAGATCAACCATATGTCAGTGTGGCCAGCCTTTGAAAATAGCAGACAAGTCCCATTGAATAGCAATAGGTCTCACGATACTTACAATGCGTGCGACAAACAAAGTCTTATAGGGATCACCTTCCACATCAGGGTCATTGGCAGGATCATCTGGTGACATACAAAACAAGCATTGTTAAAAAGTATGAGGATCTTTGAGAACTAGGGGTCTTGATTCCATCAATGCCAGCAAGATGCCTCTTACTCTTTCTGCCTGCCCAGACTTTATTTTCAGTAATTTGACTTACTTTAACACCATAATTCTGACTTCTACTGGACAATATTCGCTGCAATTCCCAGTCCCTCAACAGAACACAACCTTGCATCCTCTAGGTCTTTGGATGTCCAAGGGAAAAGTGACATATACAATATGACTGAAACCAAACACTGCTAACTGATTCTATTGACCCAAAACCAAGCAACTTAAAACTGAATTACAGAACACCCAGGAGATATGAAAGAAGTAGTGAGAACATGGCCCTGCTGGTTGCTAGATCAAAGTACATACACTTTTCCAGCTCTTCTAATGCTTTCTTGGCACCTTCCTCCAAGCGAAGCAAATGAATCCGTGCCCTCCGTTGTGTCTACAAACAAGCAATGACTCAGAGCTTTAACACAGAGTTAATTTCATGGAGGAAAACATCACCACAAACTCTAGCATAACAAAGTCCAAGTTCAGATCTCATCTGAGAAGCTTCATACCGGTGTCTCCCCTTTTGTAACAGGTGGAGCATATTCAGGATCTCCAGGCTCTGCAAAGTTGTTCACAAATTGCCCAATGCCTGCAAGTTGGCAACAGTAGAATCACAACTATCAGCAAACACCCAATTGCTATGCAAAAAATACTCAGCAGCATAGCAATGAAAATGAAGATGCTCTCTAAGAAGTGAACCACCATTACATAGTGTCTCCCCTTCATGCAATGAAGGAAAACTTGTGCATGACCAAACAGCAAATATGAACCAAAACAGCATAAAATTTACTGAAGCCATACCCTGATAGGGTGGACACTTTCGTTTTTCTGGAGGGGGCCTGAACTCCAACGGAGCCCGAGGCTCAAAAAGTTTCAGAAGATTTGTTGTAAGGCCAGTTGGATGACTCTGCCCTATCTGCAACATAATCAAGCCACATGGTAGGTATGTATATCACCTAATACTTATACACATCAAAACGACCTACCAATACTACAACCAACTCCAACACTTGAAGGACAACAACAAATCAAGCCTAACAATAGGCAGCACAGCTATCCATCAACACACTTTTCTAGGCACCAGGAAGTATGAAAATCATCACGAAAGCAGAGGGAGCGCACGAGGAAGATGAGAACTACCACATTACCCCACATATCCTGCTCATTAGGGTTATGATGGTGGTTCCAAGTGTATGACACACCATGTCCACAAGAGATCCGCAACACGATTTCCAGGCACCAGGAAATATAAAAAACATCAAGAAAGCGAAGGGGCGAACGACGAAGACGAAAACTACCACGTTTCCCCACATATCCTGCTCATTAGGGTTACGATGGTGTTTCCAAGTGTATGACACTCCATGACCACAAGAGATCAGCAACACGTTTTCCAGGCACTACGAAATGTAAAACACATCAAGAAAGCAAAGGGGCCAACGAAGAAGACGAAAAACTAATATCACGTTTCCCCACGTATCCTGCTCATCAGGGTTTTTACAGTAGTGTTTTCAAGTGACAACTCCATGTCCACAAGAGATCCCCAACACGCAATACGCCAAAACTTAGAACTTCGGAATTGATGCGTGCGCATGTCTGTCTAGACGCTGACCGCGTGACTGAGATCGAATCATCCCCAAACATTGAGCCAAAAGTCAGGACATATAAGGTTTAGGGTAGTGGCATCCGCTCTGCATAAAGAAGTTTTACTTACCAGTTTCAGCTGCTGCACGGTGGCACGGTTCTGAGCTTTGGTGCGACCGGGCGGCCCAGCCGCATCCTTGCGCATGTAGACATCGCCGTAGTCGCCCATCGCACAAGCGCCTTCTTCTTCGTCTTCTTCGTCTCGCAGCCTTTGGTGCCGTTAGGTCTACTGCGTCTTTTTCTTTCCACGGATGTGGCAGTGTTCCCGTCCCGCCCTGCGTTCGTCCCCCCCGCCCGTTCCTTCCTTCGTTGTGCACGCTCTCCACATAAACAAAATAAAATAAAAATGCACAGGCTTGTCTTCCAAGTTCCAATTGTCCTTCTTCTTTCTTGTAGGTGGTAGGTAAGTAGGAATTACTAGGTAGCCAATCATTTGTGGGTGGTTGTCACACTCTTTATTGATAACCAACCATTTACTTGTTTTTTCAATCAGTTTTCTTTAAATGACTGTGGGGTTTCGGGTTTACTGGCCCATCACCGAACATTATCCTATCATCGAACACTTTGGCAGATCTTTCTCAATTCTTCTCAATTTGGAGTGATTAAAAATGTTATAGGAGCGCCTTCTCAAACTTTGCAGATCATCTTGGCTATACAAAGCCAAAGGAGCAGCCCAAAAAGAGCAGTAAAAAAAATACGGTTTTTCAACTCCAAAACACTTTTTTTTCATTTTTCTTCATTTTGATCCCTCCTATTTCATTAGTGCATAAATTTCTCATTTTTTTTTGTTCAAATTGAGTGATTTAAACTGCTCTGAAATTGCTATTTTAGGCTCTACAAATCATCTTGTAACTATAAAGGCAACAAAGTAATATTTAAGGACTTTTTGAGGGGTTTGGAATTAGGCTATGAGTTGTTCGATTAAAAAATTTCTATAAAAACGACCCCCCCCTATTGAGGAGGGGCAGTAACTTTCTCGCCTCTAGGAGAAAACTCAAATTTTTTTTCTAACCTAACCCAAGATTATTTGAGTTTCCTTCTTTTTTTCTTTTCATGCGTATATGTGTCTAACTAGTGGTTACTTTAAAACTATTTAAAATTAAGTATATTGCAAGAGGGAATTTTATGATCTTACCTAGAGAGCTATTAGATAGGACTGCCTAGGGATTATTTAGAGAGACACTTAGAGACTTACTTAAATTATAATATCGAAAAGTTACTTAATGGACTACATAGAACCTACTTAAAGGATTACACAAGTCATACCTAGAAAGTTACTTAAGGAATAAGTGAATTCAAGCTCAAAGTAAGGATTATTTTAAGGATTTTATTGTTCAAGTTTTCTTCAATATATTTGAAGAATACTTTTAGTTGGTGATGAAGGTTAGGTGATTAATGGGTAGGTTATTTATTTTCATAACCTATGGTCCTATTGTTTAGGCTTTCTTTAGTTTTATTCTAACAAAAAAGATAGTCGATGATGTAGGTGGGGGTAGTTAATGGGGTGGTTATCTCATTGTTTTGATAACCTATTGTTTTAGGTTGTCATCAACTTTTTAATAAATTTAGTTGGTGGTGCAGATTTGCTAGTTTAGCTACCAGAATGAGGCGGATCTAGTTCTAATCAATAACCATGGGACCCATGACTAAGATATTTTTCTTGTCACGTATCAAAGTTATCCGTAAAGTTCTCCTGCTTTTCAGCCTGCGTTTGATCCTGACTGCCCCTCTCATCCTGCCAACAAGTGCATAAAAGTCAGGACCAGCCCTGAAAAAACAGGATCCAGTCTTCAAAAGTGACTGCTGTGATCAATTTTCTAACCACATAACAGTCTACCTTTGTGGCCACAGACCACGGGCTACTATGGGGTAGAATAGGGTAGGCTTACTTGCCTTGTTACCTATAAGCTACCTACCGGCCTAGCCATGGGTTTGAGTACGGGTTACCTAAGGAGTTATGAAGAGTTACCTAAGGAATCATTTAGGGGCTAACTAAGGATTTTTTATCTTAGGAGATACCTAAGGATTACTTATGGGGAGTTATATAGGGCTTCTTTCGGAGATTACCTAGTGTTTTTTTTAATTTTAAAGATATTTATGGGGTTATTTATGGGGTTCTATAAGGGATTATTGAAAGGGTACTTAGAAACTACCTAGTGGCCTACCTTGGTTGAAAATGTTTAGGGACTTTGTAAGTAAAGCAATACTTAAGGGTTACTTATGAACTTACATAAGAGATAGTTAAAGGTTGTATACATAATTACTTAAGCAAATTTGATTTAAGTGAAAGGCTACCTAGGGTTCTAGTAGGGTCTATCTAAGTGTAGGTAAATGGTATGAAAATTTTAGTTTAACATCATAATCAAAACCGCTAATCCCTATCCCCCTTCATAATTAAATCCCTAAACCAAGAATGTCATCCTAAATCATAGTCTTCAACCTTCTGCAAAAAAGCAATTCATAACCTTTGCTTTAAACCCAAAAGTTTTGTCTTATGGGTGGGAACTATATAAATGGGAGGATCTCTCCCTCAATTTCTTTTTTTTTTCATTTTTCATTCAAATTTTTCTCTTTTTCATTTCTCACTCAAGTGGAAGGGTTTTCTTATTTGGAGATCATGGCCATGGTTCTAGTTCTACAAGATAGTTCTAATACTTCTAAATCAAATAATTTTAACTCTTCATTCTGAAGTGATGATGGGATGATACAATAAATGTTTGTAGACATGGATAAACAAAGACAATATAGATAGTTTTTGCAACTATAGTTATTGTTGCCAACTCATCTTACATGTTCAATGCCAATGAGTTGAAGGAAGGCACAAATCATTTAGTGGATTCAAATGTGGGAGTTTGAAATGTGTTTACTACTATGTGAGCAACCAAGGTTGTTTAAAACTTTGACCAACTTCCCTTTGAACGAGTTTGATGAGTTGGCGTTATTAGTGGCATCCACCATTGTGCACCATGCACAATCTACAAATGAGCATCACATTCAAGTTTTGGATTTAGGGTTTGCATTAAAGTTTTAATTATAGCACTTTGGATTTAGGGTTTGGTCTAGGGTTTTTTTTTTAACGTTTTGGATTAAAATTTTCGATTTAGGGTCTACCTTAGGGTTTGGATTTAACACTTTGGATTAAGGTTTTGCTTTTAGCATTTTGGATTAAGGTTTTTGTTTTAAAGCTTTGGATTATAGTTTTAATATTAAGGCATTTGATTTAGGGTTTAGATTTAGGGTTTGGATTAAAGTTTATATTTTAGAACCTTGGATTAGGGTTTTAGTTCTAGGGCTTTGGATTAAGGTTTTAATATTAAAACATTTGATTTAAAGTTTGGATTTAACACTTTGGATTTTAAGTTTGGATTAAGATTTTTGTTTTAACACCTTGTATTCAGATTTTTATTTTGGGGCTTTGGATTAAGGTTTTAATATTAAAGCATTTGATTTAGGGTTTGGATTAGGCTTTCAATTTAGTGCTTTGGATTAGGGTTTTATTTTAGCACCTTAGATTAGGGTTTTAATATTAAAGCATTTGATTTAAGGTTTGGATTAAGGTTTGGATTTAGCACTTTGGATTTAACATTTTGGTTTTAAGGTTTGCATTAGGGTTTTTGTTTTAGTGCCTTAGATTAGGGTTTTAATTTTAGGGCTTTGGATTAAGGTTTTCATATTAAGGTGTTTAATTTAGGGTTTGGATTAGGGTTTATCTTTAACGTTTTGTTTTAGCGCCATAATTTAGAATTTAAGTATTAGGGCATTAGATTAGGGTTTTAGTATTAAGTGTTTTGATTTAGGGTTTGGATTAGGTTTTTTTTTTAGTGCATTAAATTAAGGTTTTAGTTGTATGACTTTGGATTTAGGGTCTGGATTAAAGTTTTAATCTTATAATTAAAAGTTAGGATTTACAAATGATCACCACATTCAGATTAATCATCCATCAAAATTGACCCCTCAACAACACCTTCTATAGTTCATTTTGTATATGAAACATTATCATGTTTCCATGTATGATGCATTTGTATGGAAGTGGTCAAAGAATGTAATTTGTGATGATGCCATCTTCATTACATCTTGCATTAATGATGTAATTGGAAATCTAATTTGATGGCCCACAACACAAAAACAAGTTGTGTTGGGCACATGAACTTATTAGAATTTCAAGGTTGCATTGGGCTCATTGATGGCACACTCATCAAGATTCGCAAACCTTAGAATGATGGGGCCCACAAGGTTTGGTTCAATGGGCACAAAAAGATTTACTCAATGAATAACAATGTGGTTGTTAATCATCGAGGTTTGTTCATCTACCTAGACTCTAGGTATCCAAGTCCCTACCATGACGTTACCATCTTGCACTAGTCTAAATTACACAAAAATTGGCATCAATTTTTTTACATGACGATGAGTATTTTGAGTACCTATTGGGAAATCTTGGGTACTTAAGTGAAAATATGTTTATCATGAAGAGGATTGGAAGGTGTGAAGTAGGTCCTAATGTTGACCAAGATGGTATTAGAACCTACAACAAAATGCATGTTGGGTATAGAGTGTGAATGGAATGGGGGATTGGTGGATTGAAAAGGAAATGGAGACGATGAAAAGGTTTGATTCCACAACACCAAAATACATAGTTTTGTTCAAAGCTACAACTATATTGACAAACTTCCTACATGGACATTGAATGGACTTCACATTTGAAGTTTGTGAGCCCTAGTTCAATAGTATCTTTCGTTTCGGCCTCATATTTGGTTTTTTATCTAATAAGTAGCCTTTAAAATATGTAATAGTAACATTTAAAAAGTTATGATTGAATTGAGTTTTGTGAACCATTTCAAACTTACTAAGTAAATTGGGGTTAATTATTCAAATATTAGATGTTGAATAGCCATATTAACATAATGAAATGTAGATTAGTATCAAAATGTTATTCATTAAATGTTTTGGTATTACATAAGTTGTAGGTGTAGTTCTGGATTGTGATCGTTTACAAAAGAAACATGTGAAAAGCCAAGCTTACTAGTCTAATTGAACACAAAAAAAATTTGATTCAAAAAAGGTTAGAAGTACAACAAGTGTTCCACAAGTGAACATAATATTCAATTAGTAGACGTGTAAAAAAATTCCATATGTTATTAAAAAATTCCTATGAAAAATAAGATGAAAAAAATAATACACTTACTAGAACATAACCTAATAGATGTTCTTATTAGCAAAAACTTGATAAATTGACAAATGGTGCAAACTAGGTACTATGCCTTATGTTTTATCAACAATGGGTTAAACAACCCTTTTAACCAATGGCAATGTCCATCACCAGGGACCAAGGTTCACGAAAAAAAACAAATGTCATCATTTTCACATTGACATTCATCAAACCTTCCAACCTTATTTCCAAAAATAAGAATTGATTCTAGGTATATGACAAAAACACAAGGGCTAGGTGTCACTTGACAATCCCATATGAGTTAAACCACTCAAATGCGCACCACCCTTCTAATCAGTTCTTCTTCACACGGCCATTGGGAGACATTCGCATTAAACAATGTTTCTCCAAGCTCTTCATTTCATACTAATGTAAGCAAAGAATTTGAAGACATGGTGGCATCATCTGCCATGATTGGATTTTCGCCTATGTCAATTGAAAACAAAAGAATAATTGAAACAACAAATTTGATATTTACATTCAAAGGAAATTTGATGGTTTTATCTTAGAAATTTGGGTAGGCATAGTATGTGGCAATGCGAGTTCTAACTATGTAACGATATGGAAACCTTGATGCCCTCGTTCCAACGAATTCATTAAACCCTAATTTTGATGGTGGATTTAAATAGTACAAAGGAATTTTTATAATGGAAAACTTATTTCTAATTAACTATGTACTATTCAAGTAGAAAACCTTCATTTTTCGACTTGTCTTAGGTGACTAAAAGTGTCTTTTGCGACTATTTTTGATAAAAAATAGTCGCAAAGACACTTTTAGTCGCCTAAGACAAGTCGAAAAATGATCAAGAATAGTCACAAAAGACATTTTTAGTCGCCTAAGACAAGTCGAAAAATGAGGTTTTTCTTCTAGTGTGTGAATCCAACTTAAACTTAACAACTTGGGGGTTGGATGTTCCAATCATCATTATGGTGCAAAGGTTGAGACTTGGTGAACATAAGCACCTAATCCTTAGGTTTTCAACAAGCCTATTCTTGTTGGTTTTTTGGATGGATGAAATGGAATCGACATCCATTGGAAATAAATGAGTCAACTTGATTTATCACAACAAATTGCAAATGGGTGAACTCTTCTTTAGCCTTAATTAAATTAATCATTTGTGATAATCTTAGTTCAGATCATTACATGAATGTATGTTCTTAGTTTCTTATCAAAATCATTGGATTACAAATGCAACCTAATGATTCATTGAATTTTAATCACTTAACCATAGTCCATTACGAAATTGTTGTGAGATATTTATAAGCCTTAAGGGAACATGTGTAAATCACTCACAAAATCATAAATGAACAGCTACCCAACCTTATTGACCATAGGTGGGACAAAAATTTCTAGTTCTACAAGTCTAGAATTTCCTTAATTTTTGTTTTGAATTCCTTTTCACTAATAACCCCTAACTTTCAAATAATTTTTAAGTTATTAATTTTAATTTTGTTTGTTTTGTTGACAGTAATTTGCACATGTGCTTACATCAGAACTAAACATTGTTTTGAATCCATTTCCATGATGGATGGCATTGTTTGATGTTTCATGATTAATGTTACAAACATTCACCTTTCAAGGTTTTAATGACAAAAGTTAATAAAAAAGTTTATGGATGCACATAAAGGGGTCCAAATTATTATTTTTAAACACAAGCCCATTGAGCCTCTTACATGTACCAATAAAAGACATTCAATGCTAATCTTTCCTCTAAAAAACCTTGGGACCTATGTTTTAATAATTTATTTACAAAGTTAATATGGGTGTTTGGTTAGACTACTAGTCACCAAACATGGTTTTTTTTATAAAAAAGGCATGCAACCAACACCTTATTATGTTTAAATCGGTCCTTATAATTACAAGCTAGATAAGGCTTGAAAATGGTTAGTGTTACAAAATCAGGTAAATTAATGCCCCTGAATTAAACACACATTTGCATATGGGATTTCAACATAGGGGGTTGATTTTCTCCAAAAAACTTTATAGCCCTCCAAAATGGAACTACTTATATTATTATTTAGGTATTACCTAATGTAATTTTAAATTTTAGTTAACAAGGCTAGCTCTTTACTTAAAGTTTTTTTGAAAAATAGTGACAAGGAACCTTCAAGGATGTGTAAAGTACAATTATTTATTTATTACAATGGTTTATTATAACATGTTGTCACTTTTCATATGGTAAAAGGGCTCTACCAAAAAACTTTAAACCATTACATTAACTAGAACATGTATCCAAGTGGTTATAGGAATATACTTTATTCTAGCTTTTGTAAGTTCTACATTTGGTAAAGGGCTTTGAATGTGTGCATTGGTCTAAATAACTCAAGAAACTAGGTCTACGACATTCAAGGAAACATTATGCATTCCTACAAGGATTTATAAAATAGGCACTAGTTTTTCTTGGAAATTGTTGAAATATATATTGAAAAAGAAAAGTTGCTAATGGTTTTGTGTAGCCAAATGGTTTACATTTTGGACAAAATCTCATATAATGATATGTTGTAGTCATAATTTTACACAATACATATTATGTAAACACATAGGGTAGGATTCAATAGTGATCTTTTTTTATTATCAAAGATGGTATCCATATACTTGGACAATATGCAAAACACTTAATCTAAATTTTATTTTTATTTTTTTTGCAAAGAAAACTAAGTGATCAATATAAATTGATCAGAAAGGAGTTATATATCTTTCTTTGTCTATATCTTTCTCTTTCTTTCTCTCTATGTTTCTATTTTTGTCTCTATGTTTATGTATTTATCTATTTTTGTCTTTATTTTTATTTGTCTTTTTCTATATATCTTTATTTCTCTTTCTCTTTCTCAAAGCATGGCCAACAATAAAGCATAAAATTCCCTATTTAACATAGGATAGAAATGGATACACTTGACAATATATATCAAATGATATATATAAAGGCCCAAAAAATACATTACAAAATATTAAACATCTAGTGTACACACATATGGACACGTCATATGTCCACCATAATATTGATCTAAACCTTTCAAAAGATCACACTAAATGATCCTTTCAATGAATGTTTAAAAACACAAAGATTTAATGTGCTTCCCATACATTTGATAAAAATTCTACAAGAGAAGGAGAAAAGAAAAATATTGAAGTACATGTTTTACATTTCAAAAATAAAATACTTTGGTGACTACTTTCTTCAAGACAAACACCTATAAGGTTTGTATATGTTGTTGCTCAAAAAGGACATACAAAATTAGTGAGATGAAAAAATTCTCCATCCATTCATGGTCCATTAAAATTGATCCATCCAGACAAAAACAAAGACTATTATATGACCTGAAACTCAAGGCAATGATTGTTTGAGAATGAAGATATAGTTTGTGAATGGTAACATGAAGTAGTAAATTTTGGAAGAAAGAAACAAAAAAATGGTTGGATTTTTTAAGAACAAACCTTATATATTTGATATAATTTGAGTAAAGCAATAACATTGTAATCTCTCAAGAAGAATTATGGACAAATAAAATAAAGGTAGACATAAATTTAACCAATGCCACAAGGCTTAGGGAAAAAAAAACAACAACAAATGTTTTGAAAACATAGGTAAGGCATAGCTCTCCAAAGAGCAATATGCAAAATGCCTACTAATGAAGCGCTGTTTTTCTAAAAGTTGGTGTTGGATATAACATATAGTGCACAAGTAGGTTGCAAAACACTAAGAAAAAAGAACAATTTCACAAACAACTATGTAAGTTTGAGGTCATAATTAAAATGTAGTAGATTTGCTGTGTAGTTATGACACTTTAAAAAATGTATGTCTTCTTCGGAATAACATTTACTCCATACTGACTTATGTAAACTGATCTAGGTTTGTTTTTGCATCTTATATGACATTGATAACAAGTTGGGGTTGTTTAAAAAGCCTAGTTTTCCTCATTTCTCCACTAACAAAATGTTTGTGGTTTTGGTGGGATGGTGCCAAGCGAGGTAGGACCCGTTTGTAGGATGTTTCAACATACTTCAAGGAAGAAAAGAAAAACTTGCAATTAAGGGATTAACCCTTAATGCCAACATAAATAAGTTTGTAAAGGGAAAAACTAGTTTTGATAAACAAACCTTGTAAGCATGTAGGCAATGAATATTTTTTATGGATTAAATAAGTAATGTTCCTTTGGTGTCAATAGCAAGTTTGGGCATTTTTCTTCATGGAGACACAAGATGTTTTTAAATTTTCTTGACTTGAGAGATAGTTTAGGGCAAGCTCATGTTTGGGTTTTTAAAGAAAAACATTATCTATACTTTTTAAAAATTAACATATAGAAATAAAAAATAGATGCCAAAAATCCTAACCAAATGGTACATTGAACTTGGGCCAACATATTGATCCAAGGACAACTTACCAAATGTAAAATGTAAAGTGAGAACATGCTTAGCAAATGATTTCCAAAACCTTTGAATAGATGATAATTTTATTTTTTTTTTCAAAGTTAACCAACTTTGATGAAACCACAAAAGGTCAAAGTAAATGACCAAAAAAGATATATCTCCTTCTATTTGTCTCTTTGTCTTTTTCCATTATAAGAAAAAGGGGTGTTTTATAATTAGCATTGCAACTCAATTTTTGAATTACAGTAGACACTTGTAACTCATTGTATTTATATGTTGTGAGTGTTAACGGACAAGTTGCATGAGTTGCACAATTGTAATTCATCATATATAGATGCAACTCATTGCATTTCAATTGTAACTTTATCAAAACAATTCATTTTCAACTATTATGCAACTCCATTATAACTGCACCCATGATGTCATTATAATGTCATTAATTGTCATCCATCTATTAAAATTTGATGGGTACATTCATAAATATAAGAGCCATAAAAATTGTAACGAATGTTTTGTTATTCATGTTTTTGTGTCAAAAATTATATTAATATTGCACATTTCAAAAATATGTTTTGATGATAATGTTTTTACTATATTGTGGAAGCATGTGCAATAATTTGAAATGAATCTAGTGAAATTTGAATTTTCAAAGGCATTGAAATCATTGTAACCAATGTTTTAAAGTGTTTTTACTACTTGAAAAAACTCATAAATGATTTTTAAAGTACTTGGAAATGACATAATTTTGGAAAGGCTTTTTAGACACATATTCACATTAGAGTATAATGTAACATATATTTGATTCAAAAGGACTTTCTTATGACTTTTTGTAACCTATAACTAAAATATTCTTAGTATATACCTAAAGTCTTTCAAAATAAGCAATCACCGAAATCCTTATTATGGGTGCACCCCCAATTTTTTATTTTGTGAATGTACCTTGACAAATGGCACTATGAAGATTTTTTGACATGATTTTTTTTTCAAAATATTGATCTCCATTGTCCATTATGATTGTTAATGATGGTCTAAAATTGTGACACGTGGCATCATTTAAAAAATTTCCACATGTCAAACTAATAATATTTTGGAAATTTTATATATATATATACATATTTATTTTAGTAGATAGGTAGGTCATACATAACCATAGGTAGATAGGTTGATAAGTCTTAAGACCTACATACGTACTTATTTACCTAGGTAGGTAAATAGGTGGGAAAGCACAAGACTAAGTTAACTAAATGATAACCATGGAATTTTATTTTAAAATTTTATGTTTTGCCTTCAGATTAAACTTTTTTGAGCTCATCCCAAAATGGCACTTGTATTTTAATGTGAGAATACAAAGGAACAAGCCTTTTTTATATTTTTTGTAACATGGGATTCAAAGACAAATCATACATGTTAAATTTTTTAGTTGTTCCTTAATTGCAAATTAAGTTGCAATTGAGTTACAATTATAACATTTAAGTGTTCAAAGAAGGTCAAATACAAGGGGAAAGCTCCATTGTTTTTAGTGTTTAAATAAAAATTTAACCCCTCCTATTGACGCATCTGGTGCATTAAAAATCATCAAAAATGGAAAAAAATTAAGAAAGTTATGGGCCCCCAAAATATAGGGGGTCAAAAACTTTTTTTAAAAACCATTGAATGCTACAAAGGCTAGTTCCCAAACACCTAAAAAAATCCATTTATGTTACTCTATTATTATTAAAGTTCAAAGATAATTTATAAAACTTCAAGTGACATTCCTATAACATTTTAAATCATTTTAAATAAGAAATTTATGAGGTTTGAAAGTAGGAAGGGTCCAAAGAAAAAAAAGGGGCAAAATATGTGTTTTATAAGTTGGAAAATTTATTTATTTATTTTCATTATTCCTTTTCCTTTGCACTTCAAAGGTGATTTTTAGAACTTGAGGTAACGTTCACATAACATTTTAAATCACTCAAAATGAAGCACATATGACGAAAATATAAATAATTGATGATTATGTATCTTTATTCATTTATAAGTAGTTGTATTATAATCATAACATAATTGAACAATAATACTTTAATAATGATCCGCTAATGGCCATACTAATTATATCAATGGAAATCATGATAAAAAACTAGTTGCAAATGTATCCCATAATGGGTAATAGAAATGTGGACATGTGGCATGATTGTATGTGTGTACATTGTACATTAGTTACAACATAATTGTTACTTTAATGGCACATTTACAACAATTTTAAAGTAGTTGCCACATGCAATTATAATGCAACTCCTAAAAAAGTCAAACATGGTTGATTACATATGTATGTATGATGTGTATAAATTACCATGTAGAAACCCCATTTTCAATTCACTTACAATTATAATAAAATTAATTGATTTCTGATGTGGCAATTTATTTATTAATACATTGTATTTCTAGAGGGATAATTGCACACTAATTGTAATACCCAAGGGATAGTTTCACAAATAGTTGTATATGAGTTGTTTTTTGAGTTTTAGTTGTAGGGTAGTGTGGTTTTGATGGACGCAATTTCTCATAGTGTTTTCTCTTTATATTTGTCTTTTTAAACAACTACCCAATTTAGGTGAACTTAAATTTTAAACCAATAATGCATGATGTGAAAAACCCAATAAAGTTTAGCCATAGGTGTAGGAGTTCAAAAAGGTTTGTTAAAGTTGGATGAAAGATGGCTAACCTTGGATTAAAACATATTGTAATATTTTCAATGTAGATGTAATTTGTTCAAAATTTTAAATTTTATAGATTCCTTCTTTCTTCAACTGCATTATGGTTGTTCCAACACTAGGTCCCTAAACCCACCATTGGTCATTAAAAGAACATTAATGCAAGAACATGGGATGGCCCTCCAAATTGAATTGATTAGTAACAATTAATTCATTAGATTCATTGTGTTCAAGTGAATAGGTAGATGAAATGAAGACCTTATTGGGTTAATGTGAACAACTAGTTGGATTTCCTAGACCTTGATCAAACAAAGCCCTAAACCCCACATTGATCAACAATGTAACATCAATGCAAAAACATTTCCAAGTTTGTATGTTGAAGAACTAGCTCATTGGGTTCATTGGGTTTAAGTCAATAACTAAATGAAATGGTGTGTTCATTAAGCTCAAGTGAATAAAGCTCTAGATTTCTTGGACCTTGATAAAATAAAACCCTAAATTTAACAAATTAGTAAACAAAATAACATCAATGGAAGAACATGAAATGGCTGTCCAAATTGACCTCATGAATAATAGCTAGTTCATTATGTGTATTATGTTCAAGTGAGTAAGTACATGAAATGATGACTTGATTGGGTTGATGATTATCTAAATTTGTATGTTAATTAACTAGTTCCCTAAGTTCAATGGGTTCAAGTTAGCAACTAGATGAAATGATGAATTCATTAAGTTCAAGTGAATAATGCTTTGGATTTTTTGAACCTTGATAAAATAGAACCCAAAATTTAGTACATTGGTCAACATAATAATATCAATGGAAGAACATGAGATAAATGTCCAAGTTGAATTCATGAGCAATAATTAGTTCACTAGGTTCATTATGTTCAAGTGAACAAGTAGATGAAATGATGACCTAATTGGGTTGGTGTGAACAATTGATTGGATCATAGACCTTGATCAAACAAAACCCTAAACCCCACATTGATTATAAAAAACCCATCAATGCAAGAACATTTCATGATTGTCTAAGTTAATATGTTAAGCAACCAATTCCATGGGTTCACTAAGTTCAAGTCAAAAATAAAATGAAATGGTGACTTCATTATGTTCAAGTGAATAACGCTCTAGATCTCTTGGACCTTGATCAAATAAAACCTTAAACCTCGCATTGATCAACAAAAACCCATCAATGCATATCCATTTGATGACTATCCAAGTTTAAATTTTATATGATGTGCAGTTAGTTCCTTTAATTCATTCATGGGTTCAAGTCAACAACTAGATGAAATAGTGAGTTCATTAGGTTCAAATGAATAACATTTTGGATTTCCTAGACCTTGATTGAACAAAACCCTAAACCCCACATTGTTCAACAAAAATCCATCAATGCATATCCATTTGATGATTGTCCAAATTTAAATTTTATATGTTGAGCAACTAACTCTCTTCGTTCATTAGGTTCAAATCAACAACCAAATGAAATAGTGAATTCAATAGTTCAAGTGAATAGTACTCTAAATCTCCTAGACCTTGATCAAACAGTTCTTCTTAAACCCCACATTGATCAACAAAAACCCATCAATGCATATCCATTTGATGATTGTCCAAGTTTAAACTTTATATTTTGAGCAACCAACTCCTTTAATTCATTATGTTTAAATCATCAACCAAATGAATAATGAATTCATTGGGTTCAAATGAATAATGTTCTAAATCTTTTGGACCTTGATAAAATAAAACCCTAAACCCCACCATTGGTCAACAATTTAACATCAATGGAAGAACATGAAATGGATGTCCAAATTGAATTAATGAACAACAGATAACTCACTAAATTCAATGTGTTCAAGTGAACATGCAAATGAAATGATGACACGTTTAGGTTGATGTGAACAACTGGTTGGATTTCCTAGGCTTTGATCAAACATAACCTTAGACCATGCATTGATCAACAAAATAACATGTTGAACAACTAGCTCCCTTGGTTCAAGTTAACAAATACATGACATGGTGACTTCAATGGGTTCAAGTGAATAACCATGAACTGGATTTCATGGACCTTGATTAAACAAAACCTTAAACCCACCATTGGTCAACAAAAAAACATCAATGCAAAAATATGAAATGGTTATCCAAATTGAATTTGTGAACATCAACTTCTTCACTGGGTCACTATGTTTAAGAAAATTAGCAAATAATTAGATGACTTAATTGGGTTGGAGTGAACAACCAACTAGATCTCTTGGACCTTGATTAAACAAAACCTTAAACCCACCATTGGTCAACAAAAAAACATCAATGCAAAAATATAAGATGGTTATCCAAGTTGAATTGATAAACAAAAATTAATTCATTGGGTTCATTGTGTTCAAGTGAGTAGGTAGATGAAATGATGATTTGATTGGATTGAAGTGAACAACTAGTTGGATATCTTGGGCCTTGATATTAAAAAAACCATAACCCCACATTGATCAACAAAATAATATTTAATGATTATGCCAATTTATATGTTCAGCAATTGATTCCATAGGTTCACTAGGTTCAAGTAAACAACCACAATAGATGACCATGACCTTAGTGGGAAAATAAGTTCAAACAAGTCATAGAAATAAAAAACTTTATAAATTTCAATTCGACAAAATCACAAAGTGTGCATAACATAAGTTAAACTAACAACCTTAATGAAGAAAAAGAAAACTCTTCGTTTGCATCAAATTCCACATTTTCAAATGATTCAAATGTATCATACCATTCCCAAAATTCTTGTAAGTAATCTATTTCAATTTGAAGTCATTCATGAAGAAAAGGTCTCATGAGACCATGCATGGTTACAAATTTCTAGTAAGCTTGATTATTAACTTTGATAAGTTCCAAAACATTCCATGCAATTGTTTCCCTCATTCCCTCACACCACCCCTTGTTTATGTTGCAAAGATGCCAAAGCATGGACGGGGTCATGGGTAAGCACGGAATAAGGTATGCAATTGCAACATTGTTAATGAAAGGTGGTAGAAGTCTAAAGATGGAAAGCATCATTAACAATTGGTGTGATGAAAAGTTACTAGAAGTTTTGAAAATCAGGAATGGAAGAATCTAGAACCCTAGGATTGAAACCGAGTTTCAAATATTGCACTAAAAGTGATACAATTATAAATGTGATTAATTCACAAAGCTTGTGGCAAAATACATAAAGAATCTAGCAAAACAAGAGGAATGCCTCCCATAGAGTTAGGTCATGCTCTAGAGTGTTGAAAAAAACATCCTCACCTTCTCACAATTTGGAAATGAAGACCATTTGGTTGGGAGTGAAAGGAAAGATAATTGAAATCTAGGTATAGAAACTTTATGCAAAGTTCCACATGTAGTTGTAGCTTTAAAGTTTGTTGTTGAAGCTCGTCGTTGTCAAAGTTGCCCACATTGTCGAAACTCCTTGTTGTCAAATTTGCAATTTACTGCTGAAACCACAAAACCCACAATGCCGAAAGTTCACCACCAAAACCACAACACCCATGAAACTCAAATCTCAAAAACTAATTTTGTTCCAAACCATCCTCACAAATTGGTTTCGTTGCAAACCAAACTCCCAAACTACTTTTGTTCCAAACCTTCTTCACAAACCGGTTTCACTCTAAACCTTTTTCACAAATTGTCTACATTACATAGACCTTCTTCACAAAAAAAAACTCGTTTCAATCACACTCATATCATTAAAAAAATCACAAGATACAAGAGGAAATTCCTTTAATCTTTAGTTAAAGGGCAATTTTGAGTTTGCTTCTGTCTTTTCGACATTTAGGAAATGCTTATTGTGCCTTTTTGTGTTTGTTGTCTCTTTTGCAAAACCCAATATTGGAACCCTTTCTTTTTCAACTTTATGAATAACTTTATTAAGAAAAAACAACTTAGTACATTTGGAAACACAAGCTTGCCCAAAAAGTATCTAGACAAAACAAAACAAACCAAGAAATGCACTTGACAAGCCAAAAATATGTTAATGTTCTTAAGGTCATTGAATTTTTAATAGATTCAAAATATCCATCATTCCATACCTTTTTTCAAACATTCTAATTAAGAAAAATAAAATTTGGGTAACATTTCATCTCTTGGCAACAAAACAAATGACAATGCCAATGTTGCAATTGCCATCTTTTGAGGAAAAAAACACTGAAATCACTATGTTTAAATAGTAAGTTTCAACATGTCACCAACAAATAGCGAAATTCCTTTTTTTTATTAATGTCATCTATGACCTGTAGCCAAATTAGACTAAGACTTATTGTGGAAGATCACCAACCCACATACTTCACAAAACCAGAAAAAGAATAAATAAATGATGAAAACCCTGATTCCAATCAATTGACATGCTTCATCCCATCAATAAGATGTGTTAAGGTTAAACCTGCAAATGCAAATTTCCCAAACGAAATTTATCCCAACAACAAATAACACGTAGTACAACATCTATCAGTAGAACACATATCCAACATGATCCTTAATCGAAAGTATCATTTTGAAAGATAATCTTGTATTGAACTTTTAATGTTGTCTCCATATTCAAAATGAATAGGGTGAAACCACCCATCACAGAACACTCACCTATGATCGAACATTGACCATATCTTAAGAGACATTACATTGTTGTTCATGTGTTCACCATGCCATAACCATCCATGTAAATACCAATATTTCCATATTCCAATCAACTTTTCTAGTTTTGGGGTTTTCAATCTTTTTTATTTGCAATTTTTTACTTTTCTATTTCAATATGGGAAGTGTCAATACATAATATGGATTTAAAATGTCTATAATTATTTATGTTTGGATTAAGTTTGTGTTTCTAAAAATTGTTAAGGAACCTCTTATTTACCATAGAGCTCCAAAACATTGGCAATGTCACTGAACTTCAATCTACTTCAATTCCAAGGGTCGGCAACCTAACCATTGATTTTCAATGGTTACTTATTACAAGAAATAGGACATATGCAAACCTTCTTATGCGAAACCAATTTAATAAAAGACTATGCAAACCAATTCTGCAAGCTCAAAATTATGTACCATGCTAGAGTGAGCTCTTCACCTACAATGTTCCATCCCTACAAGACAGGAATGGTGATAAGCAAACAGAAGAGAAAGCATATGAATGCAATAGCTGCACACCTGACATCATTAAGAATCCGCACTTCACAACGGTGACCAGAGATTGCAGCAGTCAAACTGCTAACACAGCTTTAAATGATTTCTGAGGACAAGATTTCCAAAGACTGGAAATCCTAAAATTCTCCAATCTACTTTCATTTCAAGAAAGCCTACTACAGCTGTGCTGCAAGGGTGTGACTGCATTTAGACTGACAGATCCCTCTACTCCTCCAACCTAACCTCCTATCAACAAGGCCTACACCAGTGGCAAGGGTGCCATTGCTTTAGACGGACCGATCCCTCTACTCCCCCATTTCCTACAGGAATGAAACTCCAAAAGTGCACTGACCTGCAGGGAAAAAATCATGAAACCCTGCCCCCCCACTTGTGATTGCATAGTCCAACTTTACAGGAAGCAAAAAATGCTTTACACTCTGCCTTCCCAAAGGCACTCAGAGTCACCTCCTGCACATAATTCCAAGAGATCTTTCACATGCTGAGATGGATTGAGTCCAATTCCACGAGCACGTTCCCATCTTGCCAATCGACTCAATCCTAAACATGGACCGTATGCTAGGTTCATGTCAAACTGCCTCAGGATCTCCTCCACATCATCATCATTATCATCATCCTGCTCCTCTGCACATTCAATTGCAAGTCACAAAGTGATGGATAGCTGCTGGTAAAGTTCTTCTTTATTGAAAGTCCAATTTCAACCAACAGAATCCGAAGCTCCAAATGTCACAAACATGTTAAGTGTACAGTTGCATCTTCACTACAAATCAACGGACGCAAGACGTTCGTAAAAGTCGTGCTTTGCCTCAGGGTTTCAGCAATGTTTGAACCCCCAGTTTGGTCACAAATCATTCACAGAAGACTGCACATTTCTGTATATCTTACGTCAGAGATTTCCTGACTTAGAGCATCAAGAAAGCAAATAGCCGCTAGTCATAACAACAAAAAATGGCAACTACAGCGAAAAACACACAAGCGTTCTGCGGTACAAATACCGCATCTCGAAGAAGGGAAACGAACAACAGATTGAACATTGACGCTCGTCGTCGCACAACCGTGCATGAGACAGAAAAACAAGAAGAAAGGAGCCGCCCTGTTGGAATGAGAATCACCATCTTTACCTGCACTTCGAGATGCGATGAGAGCAGCAGCAGGCCGGTGCAACGCAGCAGCAACTCCAAAGAACCCTGTTGTGGAAGTACTCAACTCTTCATGATTCTCGACGACTACCGCGTCCTTACTCTTCTTCTTCAGCACTAGAGAGCAGCGACTCTTATCAACAGCGGCGCTCCCACTATTCGCTTTCTTCCGTTTCGGAAACACCGAATCTACCGTCCGCACCGTCGCCATATGCTGCTGTAGTGCTCAGCGAGCAAAAGACTTCAGGAAACTTCAAAAGACAAACTTCGCTCGTCAACGAAAGTAACGAAGCCGGTTATGGAGTTCTGATAAGTACTTGGAGCAAAACACGAAAAGAGTCGACAAGAATTTCCTGAAAACAAAAAAGGAAAACAAAGCAAAACAAAAGAAGCAACCAAAACAAACCAAAATTTAAAAAATCAACAACACGGTGCAAGATAGCGTTGTGAATTGTAAGAAGTTCCGATCGGGAGAGCAAAACAAAAACGTGAGTTTGTGGCAAAGGCATATGGAGATGGGGAATTGGCGCCTGCAAAATTTGTCCCATTCAACAACGGCTCTCTTGGTGATTTCAAAAAATGAACCTCCTACAAAAGTGGCCTGGGTGGATGGACCAGAGCCTACACCTGGTAACCATGGTAAATATCTCATCCCAAGATCAAAATCAGGGTCTCAGAGTTCAAATTTAACATTTCTTGGGTTAAATATGGATGGCCACTAAAAGGCCTCACTCAAGAAAGTGAAGGTACCGGTATGGGTGCCAGTTAGCCCTGTCCCAAAGTGCAGGGTAAAGCTTCAGTGTGGGGCCGTTCTCAAAATATGAGGCCTAGGATGAGGCAGTAGTTGAGTCCCTCTCCACATTTTATGAATGTGCCCCTCCTAAAGGCTTTTACCAGCATAAAGCATGAGGAGGACAAACAGTAGTTGAGTTTGGCTCAATATTTTGAGAATGTTGTCTCATCACAGGCTTTACCATCACAAAACACATCGCAAACATTATCATGAATTTAAACACTCCTAACAAGCAACAACCCTCAAGGAAGAGCATAGTGTAAATTGGGCAGGAGGTACATTATCATGAATTTAAACAAACGCAAAAAGGTAACAACCCTCGAAGAAGAGCATAGTGTAAATTGGGCAGGAGGTACATTATCATGAATTTAAACAAACGCAAAAAGGTAACAACCCTCGAAGAAGAGCATAGTGTAAATTGGGGGAACCTCCCAAAGTGCAATTTCATGCTCCAGATTTCACATAAGTTCCCTAGAATGGAGGCTTTTCTTTTCAAAAGGCTACCTCAACCATTCCATTTAATGCAATGACCACATCTCAGTAATTGCTTCTCAATTGTTAGATTGGGTAAGGCACAGCTGTCAGGATGCTCTAGACCTCCTTATACATAAATCACAAGGTTTAGGAGCGGGAGGGTACTTACATCTAAGTTGGATGGATCTAACACTTATAAATAGGCATAATTTGTCCCCCAACTCTTGAGGAGTAGGTGTAAGAACCCTCCTCTTTTCAACCAGCAAAATTCATCAATATAAGGTGCCCTCCAAGTACACAAAGAAATTTCTTTGAGTGCCATGCCATACAAAGATCACACAGCATAAGAAGGGCAGGATTCTTACACTTACTACTTAAGGGTGAGAGTGACCTTCCATGGGCCGGAAAAGCCCTGATTGAAAAGAGAAGGCTAGCATTTCTCAGAGGTCAAATTTGCTTTAGGACATGCCGTCCAAATACACTAGAAATTTTTCGGTTGGTGAGGGGAATGCAGAACATTGCTGCCCATTAAGCCTATCAACCAGTGTCCCCACTATTTCAATGATTGACTATTTCACCTCTGAATCAGGGGCTGTAAGAAATGAAAGGACTAATCAAACTCCATATGACAAAAAGTAGAAGATAGCAGAAAGGCCTGCAATGGTTATAGTACCCATTGAGCTATCAATTAACTGCTTAGTGGGTGACCAACCAAAAGATGTTGCCAAGAAGACAAATCTCCAGTTTTTGTTACCTTAACAGCTTATGAGAGACTTCATAGACCTTATCCCATTCTTTTCCTTCAACCATTTTTGACAATACAGGTGTAGTCTAGTGTTAACAAATGGGATTTATGATGACCACAGTAACTGTGGTTGCATAGATCCTCACAAAGATGGTACCGCAGTTAGTTCCATAAGATGTGAGTCCTAGAAATGTGTAAGTAGGGACCAAACTAAAAAAATCAAGAGTGGATTTCGAGCCAGCTTGATGATAAACCCTTGATACTTCTCACTTGTCAAAATCATGTCCACAAATCAATTCACTACAAAATGGACATTAAATTTCCCTTGTCCCCCACTACCACCAAAAGAATAGTTGAGGCACAAAATCTCAACCTGTTCAGGCACTAATCAAAGGTATACTTTCACTAAACCACCCTCTATGCCTTTGATTACCAACTTATCCCTGGGGGCACTATCTTCAGAAAGACATATTGTACTCTGCTTTGCTCTTTCTCCATTTCAACAGATTAAAAAAATGTCCAGATGTGAAGGCCAACTTACTTCGATTCTTCAGTCACTTTCTGTGAGTCTTCTTGAACCAGCAGCTCAGATGCTTTGTCTACTTCACCTTTGTTTACATTGGCAGCATCACTATCGACATTATTGCTGGGGTGATTCTTCAGGGCCTCTGAAATATCTTCTGGCGATGCGCCAGCCAATTCAAATTTCTCGACAGCCACATCCAGCAACTTCCTCCATGACTTTAAATCCAAGCGATACTGCACAGTGATCAAGCAAACCCATTGAATCAAGTAAATCATACATCTTTTGAAGCTTCAGAATGTCCTAGTAGCATATATGTTACAGGAAAATTTAAGTTGTGCACTGTAGCTAAGAATAATTTCATTTCACGATGTGACAACACACTTCTGTTGATGCCTAGGCAGAGAGCACATCACCACAATGATTCACACAATTGCATTTTTCCTGGTAAGCCTTACCTCAACTTGGGAATGCTCGAACAAGACATTGCCCCAGAAGAGATTTATCTGAGATCGCATGGCAGAGCTTTGGTCTACAGCTTCTGCACCCCCAGGAGCATTGTCATCTGGATTCACTTCCAGCTTAACTAGCTCTCTATTAGATCTTCCCTTCAAAGGATGTTCCCCTTGGGCTGCCTGTTGAGCTTCTAGCTGCTCCCACATCTGGATGCATCATGGACAAAATGACTATCAACTAGATGTGCCAACAGACACACAACAACATATCAAGAATTGAATCTTCAGAAACTCAATACAAATCTCTCTGCTTGAAGTAACTAGCCTTACAGGAGTGGCCACCATTCCAACTACCAGGATTCAAGCTGTTGCAATCAGCCACGCAATCTAGAGTTTCAATGGGCCCTAGGCAAATCTGATGCATAGATCTCCTTGCAGAAGTATTTTAGAGAAGTACATTAATAAAGCACACTGACCTCTGCAGCTGTTTGCATCCTCTCTTCAGCCATGGTGAAAAGACCAAGAGTTTCTGAAGAACTCCAGATCTTCAAATCAACACCACTGGCCACCGCAGCAGCCCATTGGAGCTTAGCACTCTCAAATTTCTCCTGGCCCAGGGCAAGCACCCCCTAACCACCACAAGCCACTTGTCAAGATCTCTACCTCAGTTCTTGAAGAGCCAGATAATGTCAACAATTTAAATCAGCTCTTTCAGAACAAACAGTAACAGAAGGCTCCTCAAACATAAAATCTTCATGCAAAGTCATGTTTCAAGCTATGATCCTGACCTCTATGAAGACATCCAACAGAAGACAAAACAAACAGCAATACAGGACATTAGATTACCTCATAAAAGTCAGGTTTGATTCTTAGTGCTTCTTCATATTTCTGTCCTGCAAGCTTGTAGTGGCTTTGGGCCCAATCATATGCAGCTTGGAACTGTTCTTTCTCTTCTGTCTTCCCAGTGACTGCCTCAACAGGAATTCGTTTGCGAGCCGCACACATGTACACATTTCCCCAGTTGAAGAATGCCAATGCAGCCTGCACCCACCATGTCCATTTTATGGACAACCATAGGAAACACCCACCAGTTTGTAGAAAGCAGATCTGGAATGATAAACTCCCTCATAGATAAATCTTAAGGTCTTCTGGCCCCAGCTTCATCTAACTTCTTTGCAGATTATACATGGAAGTCATATGGCTAGGGCTCAAATACTTAGCTTTGGCACCAGTATCACCTAAATGACTAGAGACTTCAAAGAGGGTGGACTTTCAGGCATGGTCACAATAGACCATGCTGGGGTGAAATCCCTGTATATAATATAAGCTTAGTCCATCCTCAGACACACTTCATGCTCAATTGCCAAGTAATCAACAGAATCAAAGAGGAAAACTGCCAGGCGTACACACATATATTCTTACCACTTCCTGAAATTTGGATGCTGCAGCTTCAAAGAGTGGTTGTGCCTCTTCACTTGACACCACAGCCTCCAAGGCCTCTGAGCACAGTTCCATCCCCAACTCATGGAAATCCACATGCCCATCTGGATCAATGCCTGCAGAACAAGTTTGGTTTAGTCTTGTTACTTGTAAGAGCATACCCAGTTGCAAATGCAACAAGAGGCCTGGGCATGTTCTCCAATCAGGGAGAGGTGTCAGCATTTCAAAAAGAACTGGACAACCAAAGAGGAAAAGAAGAGAAACAACACAGAGAACTGTTGGAAGATTGACCTTTTGAGCATGAACTGGCTATCCTATTGCTGTTGCCTGAGTGAATCTATCCTTGATGACAACTCTTTGAAGAATTGTGCAAATCCCACAGAGAAAGGTCTAATTCCACACCCCTGAAAAGACACATTGAGGCAAACCAGCTAAAGAAAGGACAATAGTCCAGCAACTTACCAACATGACTCCGGAACAACTGTGCAAAGTCAAATAGCCAGTCATCTATTTCCATCTCCTCTCCCACCAGCTGTCCATCTTCATTTTTAACTCGATCCTTGGGCTCCATATTATCCCCATTACTGGTGATTTCTTGAGTAACTTTTTCATCTGTATTTTTTTCAAGGCTCTCCTTGCTTGCCTCCATCCCGCCTCTTTCTACTACCTCACTGTCCACATCTTTTGACAATTTCTCTGGAGTTTCCTCTACTTCTACCTCATCATCATTATCTGGGACTGGGGGCTCTTGTTCAGAATCAACTTCCACTACATGGAGCCGCAGCAATTTTGGACGAGCATTGAAAGCATCTTGAGCCACCATGTGTTTGCCTGAAACAGAGGATGTGGAATCAACATCTCCAACTGGATCATTTGCAATGGACTCTAGTTTCTCTCTGCCTATTTCCTCCTCTCCACGTGCAATTTCAGCCATCCGTAGCTCCAATCTGTTTGTGATAGTTACCAAGTCTCCCTGGTCCATTGATGTGCAGCCAGATCTTAGAAGAGAAATTCAGAGAAAAGAATTTAACAAGTGATGGAGAGACCACAAAGCCTCTAAACCACTTCTACTCCAACTTCAAGATCCAAAAAGCTGATAACAAAACCACTGCATTCAGTAGCATGGCCATCTAATACAGACTCAACATCCCAGTTCAACTCCCAATCATGTCAAATACATGAACCACTGAGTGCCAGCAAGAACTACATCGCAGCTCGTCAATGACTTTTTAGAAGCCATCTTCAAGGACAGCTGATTTGCAGACCATCCAATTGCAAAGAATTGTGTATGCAGTTGACTCTTCTTTCTTTAGTGTCTAGGACCTAATGCAATCAACCATCAGTTTACCATATTGGCATCCTGTCCCCCATGGTCTTATTAAAGACTGCAGAAATGAGTTGTGAGCTCATGCCATACATGGCAGCATCATACCTCTTCATCTCTGTACTTGATTAGGACTGCCTTTGATGATGGATATGTCTTCTTGACTCGATTCCTCAGCTCACCAAAGCTGCATCAGCAGAATCCACCTGTAAGGGTAATACTACAAGAAGCAAGTTCCATTTCTTGCATCTCCAGCACTTTCCAGCAACATCATATGATATGGGTATGATTGTTGCCTATTCTGGAAGAAGGAACTTCTAGAGGGAAAAAAGTAGCTGACAACACCGAATCCTCTTTATAGTGTAGCATCAACAACAAACTTCAAACTACTAAATGTGACAATGTTGAAATGTCACAAACACCAACCCATGCTATGAATCCTAGAAAGCCATTGCAAGAAGAATAGGACAACACTTTCATTCAGCAAGACTAGTTCCAATCTCTCAACCATCTACCCTTGCATTTTCCTAAGTTCAGATCCAAAAACTGCATCCATCACCAGAATGGAAACCAGATGCATTGTCAGCAGTCTCACCTGCAATTCACAGGAATTTCTGCCCGGCGAATATCATGTCCATATATAAATTTCAAAGGCCTCATGTCACATTTTGTGGGCACCCTATCTTCTCCAATAATTCCTGTGTGCTTGCCATCTGAAACCTTCCCACCATTGACAGCATTCACTTTTTGCTTCACACTTTTATTCTCACTCTGTTCTGATAGAGATACTTGTTGATCTGCTTTGGTTCCCACCTCATTCATAAATCCAGCAGACAAATGTGAGGCTGTCCTTGGCTCTGTCCCACCACCAAGAGAGACCTGCCAACCTTTTTTCTTTCCTAAAGGCTTTGCTGCTAATGATGGCCCTCTCCCAACCCCTTGTATTGTTGTTGAATCATCAGCCCTTGGAGTGCCAGGAGATGTCCCCTCATCTGGTGGGGATGCTGTCAAGGTCCTGGAGTGCGATTGAGTGTCCTGCTGGGCACCTTCTTTGTTTCCCAAAGCTGCTCGAAGCCGTTTTCCTAGTTCCAGTGCATCATGATTGTTTGGTTCTGCCTGAATCCATAAGTTTGGTCAGATTCCAGAAGAAATCCAATATGATATTCTCCAAACATCTTTGGCAAAGGCATTGACAAATAGAGCTTCATATGCCCCTCTGCAACACACATGTAAGAACAGAAACAAGAGAACCCACACAAAAAAAGAAAGATCTAAAGTTAATTCCTGACAAACTGGATCCAAGTCAGTGGAAGACCAATGCAGGGATCAGAAGATGCAACTAATGGAGAACAACAGGTGGTCTTTCATCTCACCTGAAGAAGAAGCTGGATGTCAGACAGAGCTAGTTGCAATTTGCCAGATGACTCATATGCACGAGCCCTTCGGAGTAGGGCTCGACTATATTTTGGATGTGCCTCCAGTGCCAGAGTGCACTCCATGATAACACTCTCATATTGTGTCGGCTTCATTTGCATTAAACATGCTGCTCGGTTGCTGAAGAAATTCAAAACATATAGAGCAGTTGAATTACAAAGGCTACTAGGAGACACCACATGCTACATCTGTCATGCTTACAAAGCCAGCATAAAAAAGGAAATGAAGTAGCCTTATGAAGGATGAAGGCTATGAACATCTGCTCATGTCACACGTGCTTGGAAAACTTTGCATCATTCTACTTCAACTGATATGTCACAAAATCATGACGCTTAATGTAACAAAATGTAGGAACACAATGTCAACAGAATTATGCCTGTTGACTGAATTACTGCAATGCTGTGAAGTGATATAAGTAGGTGACCTGTGGAACACTGCACGGTCAGGATGACCTTCCGGTGCAAGTTTCAAAGCCTGCTCATATTTTTCCAGTGCAGCAGCATACTCTTTTGCTTGAAAGCGCTTGTTGCCCTCATCCTTCAGCTCATGTGCCCTCTTGAGAAAGGCCTGTGTAGCATATTTAGACAGAGCTTAACCTTTTGCTGAAGCTGGCTTACATAACTGAGAGTTCATAGAAAACATATAAAACAACAATGCATTTCTGGTCACTGGAAACTTACTGTATCATCTGAGTCGAGCTTGGTGCCTCCATCCCCCACTGCTGAAGCAGACTTCTTCCTCTTCCCCCCTGACTTGCCCATCTGTTACAACGATTGTACAACAGAAAAATGTGTTCATAGGTATAGAGAGCTTTTCCATACATACAATATAACTCAACCTAAATAGAATAAGATACAACCCAATAACATGTCCAAAAATACATAATACAAACAGGAATCAGAGGAGACCAACCCTACGAAACAGAAAAAAATGAGGAGAAGTTTGACCAATAGTGACAGTCACCCTCATCTTCAGCAATCTTCAACAGTACCATGTATGGCAGTTACACACATGGTCATTTCAATACAGCAGTAAAATGCAAATAATTTTAAGGGTAGAATTCAGACCAACAGCTGAAACTAATTCTAAAATCCTATTTGCAGAAAGAGGTTCTGTGCTAATCAAATTTAGCAAAATTCTCCAAAATCCTACTATTTTGAAATGCATGCAGTCAACTATCAGTACTCAATTACATATCTATGAGATTGAGAGAAGATTCCACAGTAGCAAAATTGAAGGTTTGACCATTGTGTCAGGTCCAGCCAAACAAGCCAAACCAAGACAAACAGGTCAAGAATGAGTGTGGCCATGACTGCAATCATCTCTCTGAGATTGCAATCAAGACTCCACAATAACACCATGATGGTAACCAGAGTGTCAGTCTAGAAAAACCAAAACCAGCACAACAAGAATCAGTGTGGTCATAACCTTTGGAGTGTCACTCACAAAGTATCAGACCATCACCATCATCTTGAATGGTGGGGACTGGCATCCACACTGACTTCATCAGCTCCAAATGATGTGTGTAGACAAGTGTACAGTAATCTGCTCAAAGAGTTTGGGCAAGCATTTATACAATGATATGGGTCTTGAGCTTAGTTTCTGTTGGATTTGCAGCAAGCATTGGGAACACTCAGTCATAAGATTGGCTAAAACTCAAGAGGCATAGCCAAGTCAATAGTTTCCTTATTCAAGGTCAGTGCAACATTCAAATCATTGCAGACTCATGCCACTGCCAATGCAGCATGCTGATTGCAGAGAATCCATAAGACATCACCAGCTTACCATTGCTGGTTGGACTCAATCACTCCCTTTCAGAGATGGGTGTCCTTTGTAAATTGCAGCAACCAAGAGTCTACCTTCCACACAGAAAAAAAACACTGAACATCTAAAACTTTCCCAGATTACATCATTTAGACATATTCTACCAGACGATTGTTAGGTCATTTATGCTTCCTACCCTTCATTGTTGTTCTTCAATGTGCATATTGCAAATGGAGGGCTGCCTGTTGCCACACAGTTAAAAAGCAATCTTGAGTTCAGTTAAGAAGCTCCAACTATGTGCTGTGTCAGTTTCAACATGACAAGATGTGTGGTTTGAATGTCTGAGTCAACATTCTCACATCCACTCCCCTGAGATCAGGTTGAAAAAAAAACCAACAAAATCATTGCAAGGGAGAAGAGGAATTGGTGTTACTATCCATCCTCCGACTGTTATCTTTCAATATCCAGTCGAGAGAGGCAATTCCAGAGGAAGCAGTGACTCAGGAGAGACGCTGGTCCAGAGATTACTATGAGATAAAGAGTCACCAAATCAAATAAAACATGACAATCAATGTCCCTTTCACAAAAGATAAGCAGTCCAGAAATCGCTCTCCTTTCGCTCAAAATTCCATAACACTTGCTAATAAGTCACAACAAGACAATAGCAATACTTACTTTCAGGAAGGGAACGGCGTCACCGGTAAGAGCCGAGAGGGGGGGGGCCGCGCATACCCCCGCACAGATGGACAGCTTGATTGACTAAATTGAGCCCTCGCGAGCCGCCGCCGCCGCCGCTTGTTTTCACAACCGAAATCCGAACGACAAAACTATCCCGCAGCAACAAACCAACATAACACTGCCTTCCTTTTACACACACACACACAAGCACGCACCCACGCTGTTCCACCACCTCAGACTCTCCAACCATATAGATTGATATGCCAACCTCAAACAACCATGATAAGAACTTCACGGCACTCTTGTCCCGTTCTGCTCCCTTCCCTCCGCCTAGTCACCACGCGACTAGCATCATGCGAGCATGCTTGCTCTGCACAATATTCGCCGCACAAACTTCGAATTCTTCTTACTCTCGCAAACAACAGGATGACCACAGCAGCGGCAGCAGAAGATGCGAGGGTTTTGAATTTTTCGCGTGCAAAATGGAGCGCCGCTCGCTCGCCCGCTCGCGCATCGCAGATCGCCGCTTCGCTAGTTCGGCTGGTCGAGGCCTCTCCTCGTGGATAAGGTGGACGTGCTCGTGGGACCCTTAAAGATGCCGTGTGTCGCAGGTCCTTAAGATGCAATGAGTCCTTACGATGTGGTCCGTCGGCCCTTAACCTGCCGTGGGGCCTTAAGACGCCATCCTCTTCTACTAACCAGATTTCAACAAAAATGACACTTTCTATGATGACCAGTAATTATTTTTCCTAACATTGTTTTCATTGTTTAAACAAAGAAATGGGGAAACTGTTAGAAATTTCTGTTTTTCACTCTAATTTCAACTAATTTCACTAATGTTTTGGAAATTTTTGCCAATTTTTCGATTTCACAACATTGGGAAAAAAAAAAAAAAAAAAAAAAAAAAGCCAAATGCAAGCTGATGATCACATGAATGAAGGTGCTCAGCATGTCACTCTGGATAATAAAATTAAATGTGTAAGTTTAGCTGTTTTTTGTGGCAACCCCACCAATAAAACTATAATGGAAACTGCATATACGTGGGGACGACTAATAGCAAACCACCTGGACCAATCATTATGATCGACCAATCAGAAATACTGAGCCGCAGTTAAGTCCAATTTCATACACTCTTTTGTGGAGGTGCACAACTGTGTTGCGCCCTTTACCAGCCACGTCAAGCTCCACAAATTTGGTACAGAAAAACTAATTTCATGAGCTAAACCCGCACTTTTTGACTTTTTAACAATTAGTTTTACTATCTCGAGTCACATACTGAGCACTGGTGGAGATGGTCTTACACTATGTTACCTTTTATATGATCACATGAATGACTATGTTATAGATGACATCTATTGGTTGTAATTTAGACTTTTGACATTCTATTTGGAAGCTTTCAAATTGAGTTGTAGAATGGGCAATCCAACTAATTTCTTCATCCATGAATGTCAACTTTCATTCATAACTTTTTGTCAATAATGGTTGCAACCCATCAAATAATTCTCTTTATGATCACATAAATGACTATGTTAGAGATGATATCCATTGGTCGCATAGTAGAATTTTGAACATCTCTTCAAGAGCTTTAGAATTAGTTATAGAAATGGCAATCCATGGGATTTGTCCATGCATAAATGTCATGTGTCACTCATAATGCATGGAAATCATTCATCATTCATGAAATGACTATTTTTATGATCACACTAATGATTATCTTAAAGATGACATCCATTGATCAGAACACAAACTTTCAAACATGTGTTTGGGAGCTTTAGAGTCAATAGTTACAAAAAAGACAATCCATGTATGTCCATCCATGAATGTCACCTTTCATTTAGAAAGGATGAAGTTCAATAACTTTTCATTAATACTAATTGAAAACCATTCACCATTTTTTCATTTTTTTAATCAAATTAAATATATAAATAGTTGTTTATGAAGGTTTTTTGGACGACAACTTTTATGTTGCTCAAAAACTTTTATCAAAACATGTTTGACCTAGCTTTTTTTAAAATGTGGCATTTAACATTTTCAATATGATTAAAAGTGATTTAAGATATGACATATGGCATCATAATCTTGTTCATTTCATTTCATTTTCAATTTTTGTAAATTAAAATTTTATTTGATTTTTTTTCATATTTCATGTCCTTGGTAATAATATTTTTTGTGAATGGATGGAATTTTTATTTTATTTTATTTATTTATTTTATTATCATTACCTTCTGCTTAGATAATTTTTTTGATTCTCATAAATTTAATGTGTGATAAAGAGTTGAGTTTTTGGGTGTGTCCACACTAACATGAGCTACAAGATATGTAACCAATGCTTAATTTTTCATGTTTTTGTGTCAAATTTTGTCTTAATGTTGCAAGTTTTTAATTTTTTTACATCACAATTTTTTTATTATATTACGAAAACTTGTGGTATGATTTGGGATGAATTTAATGAAAATAAAATTCTTTAAATTTTTTTAATTATAATCAATGTTTGTTAAACGTTGTAAAAATTCATATATTTAATGAGATTATTAAAACATGACATATTTTGTGGGATTTTTGAATTTGCATAATAATACATTACAACTTTTAAATCAAATTTGATTTTTAAAAGCTTTCAGAAAAATATTTTTAAAAATATTTTAAAATTATTACAAGGTAAGCAATCACATAAATAGGTAGGTGTGGCTCTTTTTAATGTGGAAGCACCATTTTCTTCTACAAGAAGTCAATGTTATTGATCAATTTTAATCCTTTTAATGTAAAAGCACCATTTTTACAAGAAGGCAAATTTATTGTTCAACACAAATTGGGTCTCATTTCAAAAGCCTTTTGCACATGTTCAAAAAACTTGTGAAATTTGAAGACCTTTTTTTGGGGATCATAACATATTTCAATGCAAAGAGAAGTAGTAAACTTCTTGATCATGCTTCCATGGACACTAAATTGTCGATTTAAGATAATCGTCATGTATGAACAATGAAAATTAAAATAAACCAACAAATTACCTTGCAACAAAAATAGAAAATGACCATCAAATAGGCTTTGGTATAGTGAATTTTAAAAATCATTTAATTCAATTACTAATATGAACTTTTTTAATTTTGTTACAACTTTATTTCAAACTTACATAGGTTTAAAATAGGTTTAAATAAATTCATTAAAATTTAGGTAGATGTCATTATTTACAAAATAGGTTGCAAGTAAATGAAATAATTTATTTTTTCTATTTTTAAATCAATGGCATGGTAAAATGTACATTGGACTTGCAACTTTTTTATATCATAATAAAAATAAAAGAGTCTAGACAAAAAGTCCTTAAATCAATTAAGAGACACCTTTAAGAAGAAAATAGGTTCTTACAAAATTGCAATTAGGTTTGGAGTCCATAGTTTCTTGGAAAATTTCAATCAAGTTTGGGGTCCATGTCATGTACGTGGTGGCAAGAATGAGATGGTGTTATCAACCGCCTAATGGTGGCTATGTTCTTTGGTAAACCATAGGCTTTGGGTTGGCTTGGGTGACACCCTTTCCCTTAGTGTTTTTTTTAATGTATCAATTCTCCTTGCAATGGATTCTTTCCATTTGTTTCATAATTTAAAAACAACTATGTAGTTCAATGGTAAATAATAAATATTTCCAAAGCCAAAAATTGATAAACATTTGCCAATAACCAATGGATTTTTCAGTTTTCAATTTTGTGATGTCACAACATTTGCAATCATCCCCAAGAAAAATTATCTAAATCTTGTGACTTTGTTGCAATGTTTTTTTCACTATAATCTTTTTGTATGGGTGGTATTGGTTTTTTTTCCTTTAAAAATTACACTTTTGCCTTTAATCTTTATATTGTGAACAAGGTAAATGTTGATAATTGTGAAGAAGGTTAATGTTGATCATTTATAAGAATGAACCCTTTTTACCCAAGTTGATAGTTTTGCAAAACTTGTTTTATCTTTACATTTTGACGTACATTGCATTGAAATTGGCTTTTGCTTTGAGTTTGAAAAAATAACATTTGGAATAGTTTTTTTTTTCTTTATTTTTTAATTTTCTAATGGAGCCCTAGTGGCAACCATCCCCAAATAAATTTTGCATTAATTATTGACACTTTTGTACAAGACCATTTAAACAATACACAAAATTGTGACAAAACTTTCCCCCAAAAAAAAATGTTTTGAGCAAAAAAATTCGATTAATTTATGGTAAAAAAATATTTCCAAAAAAAATTTAATGTCACCTTTTGATGATTCTTCACCAAAAACAAGACTAAAACCTTTGGAGTAATGTTTTTCTGGTAATTTATTTGCATTTTTTATTTTAAAAACAATTTGGCTACTAATACAATAGGATAAGAATATGATTTTTAAAAAATTGTCACCAAGTAGCAATACATTAATGAGATGGGCCAAAAAGTGTGTGTTGATGGCATGGATTCTTCAACACCTTAAACCAAATTTCCTTCTTGCCAAGATGTGACATGGAGGACATTAAGTCTCATCTAAATTCCACATCTAGGCTGTTGAGTAGCCCATTCATAGTAACAATGACACATTTGTCGTTGTTTGTGTGAAAGTGCTTGCCAATGAAGCTCCTCTCTTTGTTATTTGTGTTCGTCACTAGTTAGTTGTTACTTGTGATCAAAATTGCCTACTTGCAATTGTCTTTCATTTTTAATTGTTATTCACCAACTACAATATTCAAGGTCTTCAATATTTATAACATCCTATGGCTTCAAAGTTTGTTGTTGTGATGTGCAAATTCCAATTTGTAATGAGGTAGATTGGTAAACATAATTGCATGGATGTTTCTTTGTGAACTTTCTCAAGCCCCAATAAAAATATGTATATTTGATTCCATCATTTTTCTTTTTGGGTGTTCAAGATGTTTTGAAATTTTAATGTTGGCATGCAAGTTTTCAATGAGGACAATCACCAATGGTGGGCATTGCAAAAATCTTCCCGTCATTATAGGTACACTACACATTGGTGTTTTTTACATGAACTTGATCAAGATTGGTGGAAAAGGATAATACATTTTTTCAATAGTTTTTAGGGTTTTGTTTTTGTAATTTGCATCTTCAAATTTGCAACCATGTTTTGAATGATTTTGGTGTGCATCATGCATTGTGAATGATTTTGGCATGCACCATGCAATAGGTTAGTTTGTGCAATCTTGCATACTCATAAGGTGTAAAAACTTATAAAAATAAGGTGTTATTTGTTTATGGTTGTGCTCTTTGCAAGTACCTTATAGATCAGTAACATGCATACATTGACAGTAAACATTACACATTGTGTTTTTTATACCAGTTAATTAGGGTTTTACAATCTCTTTCATTAATTTTTTATTTTCCGATGAAAAATTTAAATGTGTATAAAAGCCCAACAATTGTTTATCCATTATTATGTGTTCATTGAACTTGAAATTATAGAATTAAATTGTTGTTTTGTTCAATTACATGGGTGGTAATAAAGATTTTGTTGGTCAACTGCTGTTATCGTTTTTTGTCACAATACCTACAATACTCCCACCTATTTATAAATTCAAATATTTATTTTCCTACATGAACCTTATTGTGGGTGCTCCTCTTGTCACTTTTGCTTGTGATAAACTTTTTCATTTCATGGTTCTATTCCATCAATGTTATTTTTTAAATGAGTCTTCCCACACCACTAAAGAAAATTTGTTGATCCCATGTAAAGTATGAATCAATAAGCAAAACTATGATGCCATTAATTTTTAAAAAAATAAAATGGCAACAAAACTCCCATGGGTTGAGTTGTTTATAAGGGAAGATGGAAGCTTGCACATTGTTAAGTGTAGGATTTGTATTGAGGTAGAAAAGAAGGACATATTATTTGCTTGTAAATGGGATTTTCTTTATGAATATGCACACTAGAAGAAGGTTAATAGGACCATGGGGTCTAATGTGAAAAAAATCGATTGGTTCAATGAATGTAAGCATGCCAAGAACCACATAACCTTTCTTATACCCAAGGAATTATTGGTGTTCAATTGGCACATTGGGACAACTAGAGAAAACTAAGGAAAGTTGTTCAATTTGTAACTATTTTTCATTTGTTGTAGTAGGTTCATCTAATGATAGAATATGAATCATTGCAATCAATGTATGAATTCTTAGTAGTGCTAAAAATAAATAAATGACATTAGAATGACAACTTGGGTTGGACCATGGTAAAATTCATGCAATAAATGGTGATGAGGGCAACTAAGGCAACAATTCAAGTTGCACATTACATTGCTTTTGATTGTGATGAAATATCTACAATTAACAACCAACATTATGAGAAATTACATGCACAAAAACCTCATTACCTTGCAACTAGAGCTTTGAACAACTAATTTGCAAATATGCTACAATTATCCCATGGAAATACAAGCCATTAAAAAAAAATGCCACATTAGGAATTTGTGGAGTTTTATTATACTTGCATATTAGTCCCAAGATGGATTTGTATACATATGAATGTATGCACCTTATATACAGTTTTGGTCAACCATGTTTGACTTTGTTAACAAATTGCATGAAAGTCACATATAACAACTATAATAATAAATCATTGATTAATATATTTTTAATAATTATTATATAATTACTATATTGGATTTTTGTGTAACTACCCAGCTATTAGTTACAATAATAATAATGATTATTATGATTATGATTATTATTATCATCCCTTTGTTTTTCAAGTGTAATTAGAATTTGAAATTCTCAAAGACTTAAGTGTATGCTCATTGGTTTGTCTTATAGTAGTTGTAAATGAATTGCAAGTGAATTACAACTAGGATGCAATTAATTTTATCCCATATTATTTGTCTTACCTTTCAAATTTGTAAAGTACATAAATAAGTGCACTAGGAATATTAAAAAACAAATGACATTTGAGCTAAACCAATAAAAAAAGGTTTGGCCCTAAATGTTAAACCCAAATAAAATTGCATTATTCCAAAATACTTACCTACTTAGCCTAAGCCTACCTACCCACCTAGCATAGGAAATGTAAATAGCAATGCCTACCTACTTTAGGCTGACCTACCTATTGACCTACCTACCAAGGTGCGACATGTCAACATTTTATTAACCCTAAGTTGAATAATCTAAATTAATAAAATATTGAATATTGAAATAAATTTAGAATTCCCATGTGTCCATTGATTTGTCAACACATCATTATCACATGGACATGTTGTTGCTGATGTAATTGTGAAGCAGTTGCAACATAATTACACAAGTTGCATATGTATACAATTTCATATACAATGAATTATGCTATTGCAACTTTTGTAATTTGTCCAATAACATTCAAATTATAAAAATATGTTAGATTGCAAGTGGTCATTACAACTCAAAATTGCAATTAAAACTCAATTGCAATCTTAGTTGCAAAACACCCATTTTTTCATAGTGCAATCATGGTTGTCTATCCATTGCTATGTGGTGGAAAAATGGGTAAGGATTTTTCATTATCATCTCTTTGGATTGGGTGGTTACAAGATCAAGGAGTGATAACTTAACTAAAGTGATTATATGGAAGTGTTGTTAATAGGTAGTGACTTGCCACTATACTAAATTGCCCATAAGCTCGTTTATTTTGGGGTAGATGGCATTAATGTTTTTCAAGCACAAGGACTGATGTTAAAAATCAAATCCATGACAACTATGTGCCTAACTCTTTAGGGGTCCATTGTATGGCCCATCATACCAATTTGGTCAAATTTACCTTTGGTCATCCACTTTCAAAATCTATTACAACCCTTTCATAATTATTTTGCACATTCATTGAAGAGGCATTTAAAATTTACAAAACTCATTGAAATATTGGAAACAAAGGGCAACAAGATCTTTTAAATGTGAAGATGGAGTGGATGTTGATGTTCAACCTTGCTAAAATATTAATGGCAAAGGTCAAAATGCTCTTGGTGAAAATGACATTAAACAACCTTATGAACCAATAAATAAAGATGAACTATGAAAATCTATTGACCTTTAGATTTTATTGGGACTTGCTTGTACCTTACTTTTGCTAAAATCTATGAATGTTCTCGTTAAGTTTGCACATATGATATATGTTTGTGTGTAGCCTCATGGTTGTTATCAAGGTCTACCAAGGTGATTTATACAACATGTATTGTGAATAGTTTTTCATCTTTTTTATAAACATTTTTGGGCCCGTCAAATCATTGCTTGAGTGCAAGCATGGATATTTGATCTTTAACTCTGGAATTCAACATTTAACTTTTGAAATAAATGACCAACATATATGGGCAATGCATCAAGATTTGGAGACCATGATGCCTACCTCTATCATTAAAGATGTATTTGTTGTTGTGAAATCATTGGTATACATCCAAATGGAAAGGTAAATCCTTGGAACTTTCCCTTCTACATTATTTGATTTTGCAATTTTCTATTATGCATGGCATGAATTATAAAAACTTTGATTTGAAAACTATTAAAAAATTTCCACCATTTTTTGTTTTCAATTTTTATTTTTATTTTTAATGTAATTATGTGGTTTGTGGGTGTTTTGGTAAGGTTTGCAAAAACTTTGATTTAAGAACTAAAACAAGGTTTCCAACTTGTGGTGTCATGGATGTGTTTGGGATTATGTATCCCCAATATTGGTTGTAATTATATTGTGAGATGTCTTTCCTAGAACACCTTTAAATGATTAAAATAACATTTCCTTTTAACAAAACCTAGTTGGTGTGTCGCAACCCTAGCTTTGGGCTTGCAACCAAGGCAAAAGGGTTATAAGATTACTGGCCAAGAGGAAGCCCGAGAGTCAAGGCAAAGAAGTCACAAGGGTGCGGAACAAAAAGAAGCTCGAGAGTCACATCACATATTCCTAGGAGTATAAGAAAGTGTGAGGGAGTATGAGGGAGTGAACCTTCACACTCCTAAGGCAACTCCCACTTTGGGAGATGGAATCTTAATGGACTTCCAAAACTTCAAAAAACAATTTCAAGGGTCAAAACTCAATGGCTTGTAATATTCTTTATATCATTGGAAAGCTCTTGGAACGTAGATGTCTAAAATGGGCTCGTATTGTTCATTTAGACATTTGAAACAGAAGTTATGGAGAAAAGAAGGGTCGGGAGTCAAACTGCTAGTTTGACTTTCGACCAGAAAAAGTCGGGAATCGACCCGATTTACTTGGCTACAAGGGGGCGTGCGACATAACTTGGAAAGCTCTTGACGAGAGCTACAACTTTACTTTAGACCACATCTCGATCCGAAGTCTGTTTGCAAAGTTATGGGGCTTCAAAGTCACAAGAGTCCTAACTGGTGCGATTTTGGGACTTCCACTCGGGAGTCCCGGGAGAGAAAAACCATTTGGATGTAGGCTTCATGGCCAGACACAGAGTATACTATAAGGGGGAAGGTGGTGACTTCTTTCAAGTCTGGGTTGTGGTGAGTCTAACGTGTCCTTGTTGCCCGTAGCTCATCCTAGCACCAAAGGTGTTCCAACTATGCACTAATCACTTTGTGTGTTAGTGTGAGTGAGTGAAGCTTGTCAACTCTTCCTAATCCCATCCCGGAGCTCCAACACGCCTTTCTACTCCTCAAAGTGTGGTGAACTAGGGAGCATGCCCCGACTCCTCCCTCTTCCGCCGTCTTTTACTTGGACTCACATTTGAATCCTTCAAGGAGTTGGGAGTGCGTCATGGTGGATGGGTGGAAACCTTTGTGTTTGAATCATGAGTGTCAGTGACCTTATAACAAGTTGACAATGAAAGTAAATGCAATAACATGCATGGCTCCACCTTTTGACATTAATTTTTTGACCAAAATGTGATGTCTAATGACAACATCTTGGGTACTTGTTTGCAACTTCCTTGAATATGTGAAATTGGATGAATCGGTCATGGTGTAAGCAACTTGAATTCAATATTTATTTTACAAGTCAAAAAAATTTCCTTTCCACAGTGTTGACATGTTTTGCTCAATCTCCACATTACAATGCTTATAATGTTTTGTCTTTGCATGACTTCTTGAAGTTGAAAATATATACTAACTTGGGTTAATTTTGTATGTCATTTGTGCTAGAATGACGAATTTTAGGGGTTCAATTCCCCCATAAGTGCTTGCATTTGCTAATGCATGTTCATATGTTATTTGTGTTTTTTTTATAAATGTGCTTGCAGGTTGCATTGTGTGTGCAAAATGCACTTCATAATATACTTACTCAAGTGCCTTAAAACTCTACACTTTGGAACAAGTAGGTGCTAAATGTTGACAAAATAATTTCAGACATCACCTTAAAAATTCCAACTGCAAAAGAAGATGAGCCAAAAACCTCTAACTGAATTCCAAGTGTAGCCAGATTTTTTCACCTCTAAAGTTGGAGGAGGGGCCAGAATTTTCACTTTCATTTTTTAATTGACAGCCATGTTGAGAATTTAAAGAATTACCAGTCGAGCTCCCAACACAATTTTCTGCGCTCGTGCGTTGATAATTTGGTGGCAAGAAGTTTCTCCGCGCCTGCATTAAAATCTGCGTTGATCGTCGGTAGCAACAAATTAGGGTTTGGAGGACACCGGGTTTCACAGTGCCACGAGCGCTGAAGAAGAAGAGGGTGGAGAAGCCGGGAAAGCGCAAAACTTGGAAAATCTGTTTTTTTTTTTTTTTTTGCAATGGGGGTGAAGCAAGTAGTGGTAGCGCTATTCGTGTGCACATCATTTGTAATCTGGACGTTGCTGTTGTGGGCAGTGTGCGTCTTTAAAAATAGGATCGGCAACAAGATGCCCTATGGAAGCTCTCGAGCTGGACAATTCGCAAACAGCATTGTTTGGTCCGGCAAATACGTGCCCGCCCTTCGGAAGCTCTCATGCTGTGACGAGCGGCTTGCTAGCCGTTCTGACTGTAAACCTGATCTTAGCCGGATATATCTTTCTGGCATTGAGAGCGAAAGCTGCACCAAATTCTTCCCTCGATCCTCCTTTTCTTCTTCTCTCCAGGCCCGCCGAGGTGAGCAGCATCATCAAGCCACCCGGAAACTCGGCAAAGGCTCCAATCGAAAGCTTCTCCACGAACCTTCCAGAGCCATGACGACACATCCACCCGGAAAGAAAGAAATTCACTCGACGAAGGCTCTTGACAGTCGGGAGCTTCTCAACCAAGAAACGCCCGAGAGCAGTGACATTTATCCGCCCGGAAACTCGACAAGAGCATGAGAACTCCGACTAGTTTTTGTTGCAATAATTAGGGTCAGCGCAACAGCGCGCTGCTGGACACCGATTTAGAACCCTCGAGGCACCTAAACTAGCAACTATAATGTGATTTTTCCGTCTGAGGGAACCACGATGGGCCTTCCGATGTAGAAGTGGCCTCGGATGTCTCTGTGTGCTAGATACTTCTCTCCTGGTGAGCCAGGCGGTTGTTGCTTCTCTCCACCTTGGATAGGTAAGATCTTCTTGAATGGACTCTTTTGGTATTTTTTTTCTGCAAAAATGCCAATTAGGTGCACACTTGTGATTCCATAACTTAATGTCATTTCCAAATCCTTTGTCGATGCCCAGAAAAGATATCAGCAGCCTGTGCATTTCAGAAATCTCACTGAATCTATACCCTACAGAATGATGGTTTGGTTGCACACTGGGACTTTGATTGCTGTTCAAGGGAAGAGATGCAAAGGAGAGATATCATTAGTAGTAAGCAGTTCACTGAAGGACTGCAGTAGAATTAGAAAAAGCTTGAATGCAAGTAGATTGTATCAAATGAACAGGCATTCAACTGTGACCATTTGAGCTGTGTACATGATGGTGCTCCAGATACAATGGAGAAATTCATCTGTGCAATATGATGGTGCTCCACATGATTCAATAGAGAAATTATTGTCTGCAGCACATGATCATGGGGCTCCACATACAATGGAGAAAATCCATCTGTAGTGCAATATGATGGTGATCCGCATTCAATAGAGGAATTCTTCTGTGCACAGGATCATGGGTCTCCACATTCAGCGGAGAAATTCATCTGTACAGCTGATTGGGGTTGCACATCCACCACCCATTCTTCATTGAACAAATTATGTTGTGCTCAGAAACAACCACCACTGTTGTGCCTCAACCACATCATTCTCAAAGATTTGGTGTTCTCATCAGCATTGAAATCCAGCTTTGTTTCCTGCTTGAGGTCCCCCAGGATCAATCCTGACAACTTGCTACAGATTACTGCTTCCCAGGTGCTGCTATCTTGTATGCACCAAATCCATAGCTTTTGACTATGAGCTCTAAGGAGGTTTTCTTTCTAGCAACAAGGTTGCAAACCTTGGAAGCAACCACGACCAAAAGTGGAAGCATAGTGTGCAAATTGAGGAAGAACAAAGAAACAAACAGCACAAGTAAGATGCCAGAACCCTGCCTGATAATATGAGGGGCACCCCAATTTATTTTATATTCTCTTTGCCAGGTGGTGACCATGGAAAATTCATGCCACTTTTACTAAGGATTTTTGTGAAAAAATGCACAAGATCACAAGATTTTGAGAGAAAAAATTCTGAAATCACTATATTTAGATGATAGGCTCTAGCAGGTTGCCAAAATTCATCATTCTTTAAGAAAATCTACTTCCTCTATGACCTGACTAATTCCTCTGGTGGATGATCACCAATGTGGCTACATTACAAAATCAGAGGGAAAAAACAAAAAAACTTGGAGGACCATGAGCAACATCTCTACGAATAATCAGAGAATCATGAGTAAAAACTACAAATCTTGTTAACAGCTCTTCGCAATTTGCATATCAATTGCATGCAAAGTGACATGCAAGATGTACAGACTAGTTCAGTAATGCAACTCTTAAAACACAATTCAAGGCACATATTTGAAGAATCTCATTGGTCACAATTTTTTTTCTTTGCACCTAATGACAAGCCTATGACGCTTATTGCAACATTTAAGCGCCAGTTTATTGAAGTTAACTCCTCAAAACAATTCAATGCTCCCATTTAAAGAATCTGATTGACCATATAAGCTTTTTTTTTGTGCCTAATCGCAAGCCTATTCAGTTTCCCCCACATATTTGTGTATGTTTTCTTCAATAATTCTATAACCATAACCCCTGTCTCTATACAGAAATGGTTGAAAACATGGCTCAGAAGGTGAGAACTGAGAACCAAGCTTACAAGGTTGAGACCTTTATGAGAAAATAAGTTGGGACAGCTGTAGGGATGAATCACATACGAGCTATGAAACATTAGTTACAACACATATATCACCTGGAAAAGCATTAATAAAATTTTGGACAAGGAATTGATATGTGCATGAATGATCAAGTAGTTGTGACAAACATTTTCAAACCTATTAAGGCAACTTACAGGAAGAAACGTTTCCTTCACGTTACTATTTGAACTTGCAAATATGATAAATGAAACATGTTGGAGTTTATATTACAATTAATTTACCTAAAGTTTGAAGTTCTTAATTGTTTCACGAGAGAAAACCCATTCCATGATGCTCACAATATGTTAATATTTCAACTGTTCACTTTAATTTCATAACTTGTAGCACTGATCAGATGTTAAATATAACCTATTAAATTAGACCTTTGTTCATATTGATCTTGTGTATATTTGGAATTTAATGTTGTTTCCATTCAATGGTAATTTACTCCAGGAATACCATCTCATACACCATTTGATTCTTGTTCCAAAAGCAAGGTCTTAAACGAATGGTTATGTGACCAACAAGCTTGAAAAGTTGATTCTAACACTCACCATCAATTTACTTCCATTGTTGGGATAGGCATTCCCCATGCTAGAAGGGCAGCAATACGCCTATGTCAAATATAATTATATCAATCCATTATCAAATTGTGCTCAACTTTGACACTTTTTTTGGACATGTTGTGAATACTTCAAAATAGCTCCTTATCGCAATGCATTTCTTACCTTGTAAGAAATGCTAATTCCAATGTTATGAACTCCGAAAGGGGGAGAAAGTTGAATGTTATGAATATCCATTACCCACTCAACTACTTCTGTACTTGCACATCCTACTTTCATGTCCTGAGGTACTACAATTGTTTGTGCTTCAAGCTTCGGTGCTTCTCCACTAGGTCCTATTCGTTGCTCCTTCAAGTTTGGGTTGTTTGCTTTGTACTAGAATCTAATATGCAAAGTTTGGATAAGCCTACATGTATGCTCTAATCTTTTTCAAGTACAACTTTTCATTTATATAGTGCTTGGCAAAAATGTTCTCCAAGAATTTTGCAACCATGTATCGTACTAAATTCCACCATTTATTCATTTTAATTTCTTACAACTTCATTGCCTTTTGTTTCATCTAGAATATGGTATAATTCAATTTTAATTCATCATACTCTTGTAATCTATTTCTTGAATAGTATGGTTCCAATGTTTTCATTTTTTCCATAGTCACCTATAATCTACGTGTATCATTATGGACTATAACCTTTCATAGGTTGCATGTATTTAATTGGTCCTCAATTGGGTTTCATTCTTGTCTTGTATTACTTACTCCAATTCCAACTTTAGATATTGGATTTGTTTTTGTCACTACTACAAAAATATTGCTTTTATGCCCTTAACAATGTGATCATAATGATTATATTGTCAACCATAGACACTCCATGATGAGTAACTTCAACTAATATTTTAATCACATCAAACATCCCCAACTACACATGGAAATTTGTTTGATTACATGGATTAGATGACTTTGTTTGATTAATTAAAAAAATCATCAACTTTTTAATGTGGAGTAGTAGGACATGTTAGAAATGAATAATTTAGGTCAAATTTGATACTAACATGTTTTCTACATGAATTATAACATGTCATTTGTGACTGAAATAAGTCATCAATGATACTTCTGCCACATGAAATTAATAGACATCTAATATTCTACAAATGATTTCAAAAACATTTTAAAAAAACCTTGTGAGTTTATGACAATTTACAATGTAGGGGTTGGTCACATCTTTACCAATTTATAAAGTAAAAATTGTTGGAGTGTTGATTGTGATTACAACAATGAACACATTATTAGTTTTGGAAAAATCAATTCAAAGAAAGAAAATAATGAAAAAAAACATAAAATTAAGTTCAATCCCCATGGGCCTTTAAAAACCTAACAAAATAACCTTATAACTTTATTGGGCCATATACTTACAACATGCAAACCATGCTTCTAATTTTTATAAAAGCATTCAATTACAACATAGTTAATTGAAAACAAATAAAGTAAAAAAATTCAATCTTCATAAATTATAGAAAAATTGGACGTGAATCAAAATGTCCCATAATTTTTTTGTTGGCATGAATAGTTTTATAATCCAACAATCCAATTGAAACAAATCAAAGTTTTATTCTATTTTTTCCTACAAAATGCATACCATTTTTCAAAATAGACACAAAAACATTCAATTACAAAATAATTAATCAAGAAAACAAACAAGGTACAAAGGATTTGATCTTTATGACTAGGAAAATTGGATATGATCCAAAATTGTCCCATAAATCTACTATTGGCTTGAATAGTTATGTAATTCTTATAGTTCTTAATCGCATAACATCTAATTCATGCCCATATTAAAGCCCACCAAAACAATGCAAAGTTTTCTCATGCCAATTTTAAACTATAAGCCCAATTTAGATTATATTATCTAAACTTGGCATTTGGGCAAATGGAGATACTAACCATCATTACTAATAGTTGTTGCATAATCCTCTACATGATCTATTTCATCATTTTGATCCCCTCCATTGAGCACATCAACAAATAAATCATTTGCAACAAATTAATGTAAAACTTACAACAATCATTATAGGTTGAATTGAATCCTTAATAAAGATTAGAGCTTGTAGACCTACATATGCATCATCATTTTTTAACTTGAACATGTGAAATTGTGTAAGGTCACTCTGAATTTTATTAGTTATTCATCTCCCATGGGGTTCCTTCCAATGTTGGGTGGATATCCAAAAATTCTTGATATCTTCCTTGAATATCAACTCGGATATCACTTGGGATATTAGTGGGCTAATGTCAAATCAAATATCACTTGGGTTAATATTTGATTCCTTTTTATCCAAGGGCTATGCTAGATATTTAGAGTTTGATATCTAGGCTGAATATTAGATCTAATCTTTGATTAGGATATCGAGTTAGTCACTAGGTTAGATTAATAATTAAGTTGGGTTGTTAGGTTAATAAGTGATTAGGTTGAGAAAAGAAAAAGGTTGCAACCGCCACAACCTAACATTTTTATTAAAGGAAGATAAGGAGGCCACAATTGGCCTCTTTAATCCTCTTTCATTCACTTTTTCTTTCCACTTTTTTCCTCTTTTTTCCTAATTTTTTCCTTCTTCTTCCATATTTCTTTTCCTTTTCCTTGCTCTATTTTCAAACTCTACTCACCCCTTCCATGCCCTTTTGCAAGTTGCTGCAACATTTGAAATAAGTTTTTTTTTTGTTTCATTTATTTCCTCATTTCTAGTTCTATTTTATTGTTTTTATATTTCTTAAAGTAAAGTGTTTCCTTTTTTTACTTTTGTATTTTTTTTTCCTTGGATGTAGGTATAAAATTTGAAGAAAGAAAACAAATCTCATTCTCCTTCAAATATATATTTTTTTCATCACTATAAGTTTTTTTTTCTCTTTTTTTTGTTATATATTTTTTTCTTCATTTAATTCTTTTTAAAATGTGTTTTATGGTATTTCCCTTTTTTTCAAAATTTTCCATTCCTTTTTAATTATTTTTCTTTTTTAATTTCTTTTTTGCTTATGATTGTTTCTTGATTTTTTTTCTATTTTTTTCCATTTTTCTATTTTTATGTATTTTCTGTTTTCTTTAATCTGGTTTTTTTAATTTCTAAAATTAATTTTTAATTTTTAATTTTTATTTTTTATTTTTTTTGATGCAAGTTTGAAGAAAAAAAAAGGGGGGACAAACTTCATTCTTTTTCAAGATTGTTTTTTTTCCCAATATCATAATTTTTTTCCCTCTTTTGTTTGCTCTCTATAATTTTTTTTGTGATATTATTTTCTTTATAAAATTATTTTACTATATTTTCCTTTTTTTTCATTTTTTTCCATTCCTTTGTTATTATTATTTTTTTAAAAAAAATTTAGTGTTTGTTTCAAGTTTTAACTTTTTTTTAAAAATCATTTTGTTTTCTATTCTTTTTTAATTTTGGTTTTTTGCCTTTTTCTCAAGTTTTTTTTACAGCTATTTGTTTTTTTTTAATTTTATTTTTTGTACATTGCAAAATTACAAGAACTTTATGAGTTTTACACCTTTCAAATTGTAGAGGATCATTTATATTTTTTAACTTTGGTTTATCACAGTCAGTTTTTGATATGAGATGAATGAAAGTGAGTGCTCACACTTTTTGTAAAAGTTTAAATGCAATCACTTTAATTTAAATTGTAGGGAAAAAATTCAAACATTTTGTAAATTTTCCTTTTGCTTAGGTTTCTCTCTTTATCTCTATAAAACATTACCAAAAAAGAAAGTGGAATGGAAAATGTACCATGTCAACAACATTCATGAATGAAACAAAAATTGAAACAAATTTAATTGAAGGAAAAAAAATTCAACTTACAACTCCAAGAAAGTGAATTGTCATAGAAGATGAATTTTTAAAAAAAATTACAATAAAAAAAATTTAATGAATCAAAGGAAGAAATTGAGAGGCACAACAAAAATGTTGGTCTTTTTTTGTGTGAATGATAATAAAGAGATTGATAACAAATGCTAACAAATGATGAGATGTTCTCTTTGCTATCATGAACCTATTGAATCCTATAATAAAAGAACAAAATCAAGGAAAGGTTTAATATCTTATTACAAGACAAATGGAATAACTTCCTTGGAAAAATATGCAAATGCAAGTCATGTTATTTTATACAAAACATTTGAGGAAAAGATTAATAGCTCTTGGAAAGGAAGTGTAGAAAAACAACTAGCTAAAACACATCCAAAGATATCTAGGTCATCAATCTTTGATTTCTTTGCTGTCAAAAACCTTTATAAACAAGGCAATGTTGAAACAATAATAGTTTTTGGAAGATCCTAATCTATTTGTTATAAAAAATAACGATTGTCAAAAGTGTTTAGCTAAAGAGATTTTATATGCATTTATGTATTTGAGTGTAATTTCCATCTTGAAAAAACTTTTCGAACAATGTTCTATTAAATTTGGTGGAGAAAACTAAATGAAAGAATGTGTTACCTTTACTATATGACCATACAATTGAGTTTTGATCTCTAGATGTTCCAAGGGGCACATGACATTTTTGCTTTGGTAATTAAATTTTTAGGAAATAATTAACAACCCAAACATGTCACTATCAAACTCTTTGAATTTAGTGAGACAACTAGGCAAGCTTTTATTAAAAATTTGATTGAACTCTTTGATATACATGGTTTCAAAGAAAATATTTTATCTTGTTAAGGATGAGTGATTTAATTTCAATAGTTTGATTGTTGTTTTGAAATTAGTTGTGAATTGTCAAGCATTAGGACTTCAGGAAAGTTACCATGAACTTGCTTTGGACATGCATATTGGTGTATATTTATATCCTTAATGTCTAAGATTAACAAAATGGTCTATGCAAAACCAAAATGAGTGAAGAAAAAATTTAAATTTTTATATTTGAAAACACATTTGAAGAAGCCCCCAATGGTCAAGAACAATCATTGTTTAGAAAATTAATCATACTTCAAATTGCTACCATAAACCTATAATTATCAAATGTAAAACAATAATTTTAAATTTGAAGAAACATTCGAAGAGGCGCCCAATGGTCAAAAACATACATTGTTTAAAAAATTAATCGTACCTCACATGGCTACCATAGACCTATAACTATCAAATGCATTTTTTAAAAATTAGAATTAAAGAGATTTTTGAAAAGGTCCCCAATGGTCAAGAACAAACAACATTAAGAAAATTAATCATACTTCATATGGCTATAATAGGCCTATATACAACAAAATGTAACAAAAATAAATCCACTTGTGACATAATGCAAATGAATTATAAGCATAATATCAATTGGAAAGGTGAATAATGTAAAATTTGCTTTGCTTTTACTTCATCCACCTCCACCTCTAATTACCTCTTGTAATTTTTTTCCTTTCAACTTCTTTTTAGATTTCATCTAATGTAGGTGGTTTGTTTAACTCTGTTTCCTAAATCACATACAAACAAAACACAAATCTAATTATTATAGTTTAATATTAAATGAACAAAGTGGAAATTGAAAAGTTGTTTATGCACTCATGATGAAGAGGTGAATAAAAATTTGGAAATGTTTATTTTTAACATGAAAATACCAACTTTATAGCAAATTATGGCATTTACCATTCATTCCTCCAAATCAAATTCATTTGATTGTTCAACTCAACTTGTAATCTTTTGAAATATTTGGTTTATTACTATTTATGCATCCTTTTGAACATTCTCCTCTACACCAACATTTGTTTTAATTGGTCCCAATGCATTTTCAAGTAATTCTATGGTCTTCTTTTAGATTTTTCAATTTCTTTCTTAAACCACCCCCACCTCCCTTTCAACACAATTGTCACTAAATCTCTCACATGCTTGAAGGCAAGGGGATGATTTACGTATTCAAAGCCCATTTCTAAGGCTTCTTTGATTTCTTATAACTTTTCAATTGGTTGCTTTTGAATTTCATCAATTATTGGATTAAGTTTCAACGTATAGCCTTTAAGGGTTGTTAGTCAATTGTTCCTACCACCACCCATTGGCTTGCCATGTAGATTGCAATGGACAATGGGCCTTACATCCTTACCATGAAGGGAAGCCTCTTTGATCCCCAACCTTTGCATCACCCTGCATCACCCTGTCCATTGTTTGATGTCTTGCCTTTTCTTATGCTTGCTTAGAATGTTCACTTGAAGAAAGTATTTAGTTGTCTAATTAGGGAGAAACATAAATAGCTAAAACAATAATGTGAAAAACTGACCTTTAATTGTGGGTTTTTGTGTGTTTACAACACATGTTGCTATAGTTGAATTACTTCTTGCAATTCCTTCTAGTGGCATTTGTGGCAGCAAGGGTGTTAATGTTGGAGATGTATACCATGGTAATTGTTGATATTGAATGGATCCTATCAACATATGTGAATTGGGTGCCATTGTCATTTAAGCATACACTAGAAGAAATTTGAGAATATGCAACCAACCTATCTACAATTACATGTGATTATGTGTCATTTGTGATTACTTTTGCAAATTCTTACCAACTTAACCAAATTTGGGGAAGTGTTATAACTATATTATGACTAATGTGCATGTACTATCTTTTTCATCCTCCTATATGGATATTTCTAAGATTATATTCATCCATGAATTATCCCCCATGGCCCATTAGTTGCATGTGTAACCAAAATTTAATCACACAACTTGAAAATGTAACCTTAAAAATGTACAATGTGTATTGTGAGCATGATAAGAATACATATTTGGAGTTGTACAACTAAAAAGTCTATTTAAATTATACAAATTTTGATTATTTGTACAACTTTGATTTGCAAATTAGTGCCTTTCTCGCACAAATTTCTACACTCAAAAATCAATTAGCACAACAATGCTTACTTGAGTGCAATTGGAACAAAAAAAAATTGGATTGCGAGGTTCTTTCACAACTGCAAGCACTGGAAAATCGTCAAGCATAAACATGAAGTTCGACTAGAGCTTTTCTCACACACTTCGGTTCAAAATCTAAGATAAAAAGTTGATCTTGTTCTCTCATGTTTGTGAGTCTGGACTTGAATCATTCCGTTTCCTGGTTTGATTTTCTCTTTCCTGCATTAATTTACAAGTACAGCCTGTGGATACAACCAAAAGATCTTCAAAGTTGTGGGTACGATCAAAAGATTTCATGTGCGTTCTTGAGGCAATTTGGAAATCCCAGCTCTCAATGTTGGCAGCAATGGCATCGTCTTGCAACGGAGTGGAGACGGCGATAAACTTGTTGAATTCTTCTCCCTTGCAGTTATTTTCGTGTGGAGACAGGTTCTCGTTCGGAAACCGGTTCTGTCTCGCAAGGTCTCGAGTTTCCACTCTTGTGGCTATGGCGGAGACGATACATGCACGGCCGCACCAGCAGTATGGCTCTGGCAGCTTCTTCTTCTTCCTTCTCGGTCGTATCGTATCACCAGCATCTTGCGAGTCGTGGACTCAACCAACGCTTACGAAATGGTTGTGGCGATGTTCGCAACTGCGTCTCTTTTATATGCAGCGAAAAAGGTGAGTTGAAGGCCTCGTCGTATGATTCTGGAGCATCCTGTTTTTTGAGAAGCGGAAGAAGACGAGACCGAAGAAGAAGAAGATGGCGAATTGTGAGGGGGAGTGCGACGATGGGCGAGGAAAGCGAGACGCAACATCAAGAAGGCGGCTTTGGAAACTGGATTCAGTTTCCAAAGTTGTCAACTGCGGGGCGGACGCTGATGGAAGACGTTGCGCGTAGCATGGACCGTGAGCTTGAACCTCTGATTCATCCCAGTTTTACAGCTCCTGATGTCAGGCATTTCACAGGCGACACTGGAGAAGGCTCTGTCACTCTGAGGGCAGGGAAGGAAGGATCTAAGGTATGTTTGTTTTGCTACAATCTCTGAAGCTCTCTAACTAGATAGGTAAGTGTCTGGTAGTGGATGCCTGCAGGATGTCAGCTCTCAAGATTACATGCTCAGCGCGAAATTTTTCTCTTCCAGATCAATGATGGTAAGATGTTGGCTAGATTCAATTGAATTATCTCAGGTTCCAGAGGAGTTCTTTTATCTTTGTTCTTGATAGTTGGATTCTTCTCTCTCAGTTTCTCAATTTCTTCTTCTGGAAACATGTAGCTCTTCATTCTGTCTCTAGTTTGTATGTGAGGACTCATGAGTTTTTTCAGTGACTACATCTCATGCACCTCCTCATCTGCCGGACAGAATTGGGATTTTTTTCCCCCAATCATCTGACTCATTTGGTGTGCATGCCGCAGTTCTGTCTGGATCTGCATTGAGTTTGTTATGTTCTGACTCTCTGTTGTAAGCTTGAGCACTCATTGTAGAAAGAACTCTTTTGTTGTGTAGATTGACTTTCTGTTGGGGTCGTGGCTGCATTGCAATCTTCCCTTTGGAACTCTGAACATTGCAACTCTGATTGCCATGCTCAATGCGGAAGCAGATAGTCCACATCTGTTATTTGAGTTTATTCAGAGCGGTCCAAGCAATCTGGTTCTTGTGCTTGATCTTTTGCCACGAAAGGATCTTGTATTAGAGCCAGAATATCTACAACGATTCTATGAGAGCACTGGACTTGAAAACATAAAGCAGGAGTTTGAGAAATCTCCACAAGCGCAACCCTATCTTTCCACAGCCCTCTACATCAGGAGCGTGGTGTCACCAACTGCACTATTGTACAAACTCAGTGGGGAAGGCGCTGAAGGGGGTTTGGATGCAGTCATTACACAGCTTGTGCATCCAGCTGCTAAAAATGTTTTCAACACCTGGTTGAATGCCTTCCGACATCTGGGGCACAAACTCAATGACAATGAGAAGCTCCATGTGATGAAGAGAGACGAACAGATCAAGACAAAGGGAGTGGAAGTTGATCTGAGTGGCAACATGCCTCAGCTATTCGGCCAGGAGGTTGCAGACCGTGTTCTCAAGGCTTTTCAGAAGGGAGAATAGCAGGGTTGAGTATGTTGGTATCAAATAGTGAGAGAGAGAGATCATCCTCCATATATGTCATGGATTTGGCTGACATACATGATGGTCTGACAGTTGCACCACAGCTGGTGAATACCCAAGGGGGATTTCAAGAAATCATGAGGTTTGTAGAGGAGGTTAGTAGTTCGGCTCCATCAGATTTCTGTGTCCTGATTTCTTTAGTGATGTGATACTACTACTGCCTACTGGCTAATTTTAGAAAGAGGTTGAGTCAATTGAGTTTGTTTATCATATCCATCACTTGCTGAAATTACAGCTATCTGTTTTGGTGGTGCCTTCTCTGCATCTTCAAGTGGTTTTAGTCTCTTGTCAATCCTCACAGAGTGCACTCCAGTCCTGATTGAGAACTGGGTGATGTTTTGGTAGCTGGGTATGTTTTTGGTTAGAATAGGTGCTAGCCACTTGGCATGCCAGTGTGCTTGAATCAAGGTCACCATTATCTAGGGTTGATGCATTGGGGGCTTGGTGATTGCTCCCCACCCAGGATGCACTTCCTGCAAGAACACATTATCCTGCTGAGACAGGTCCACTTCTGTATAGCTCATGATTAAGAGTCATGGATTGCTGATCAAGTGATACAATTGGATATGTGTGCATTACCTATTCAGAGATTGAGGGTGTGATGATCATCAACTGGAGAGAGGTTTTCTTCTTGGGTTTTGTACTCATGCAGCATGGATCTGTATTGCAGTCCAATGTGACTTAATTGATCTCAACCTCTCCTGGCTGGTAGGATACCTTGAAAATAACAAATATAATGAGAGTGTGAATGGCAAGGACCTTGCTGCCTTGAAAATCCTTAACTTCCAATTCAGTGCTTCTGGAAACAAATTCTATGCAGGTATTATCAAACAGAAGAAACTGTTTCTAGACGGTTCAAGCAAAGAATTCAAGGGGAGATTGTGTGTTCAGAAATTCAAGGAACACTGTAAACCCTCATCTTGGAGCAAGTGTGATGTATTCAGTCTACAGTTTGCCATTTGTGCTGCACACAGCAGAAGAACTTTAATCTTATCAGGTTCGACTTTGACCTCTTTGCTTGCTGCTAATTGCAGATAACTTCTTAGTTCATGATCTGAAGAATTGCAAGAATTCATGCTTACAATTCAGGCTTTGCATTGTTGTTGGAAATTGTACGCAAATGTCAAAGTTGATGCCCTGTGTGATGGATTTAGGGTTTTAGGGTTTAGACCTAACCCTAAACCCTGTGGACAGGTACATAGAAGGTTAGAGGAGGAAAGACTGATCCCGATCTGTGTCAGTTTTTGTGCAGACAAAGGAATTGCACTGCCCTGTTCAAAGCAGAGAGGGTAGGGAGTTTCTCAGGTCTGAAAATTTATAGCTCAGCATGAAACACATCAAGTACAAATCTATTGAAGCAGCTGATCACAACCTGCAGCACACCCAAGCTGAACCCATTGAGGGCACACATTGTGGACAGACTCAGTCCTGGTGATGAGCACAGAACATGTGGATGTTGAGAGCATCAGCTTCTCTAATTCTAACCTCCACCTGCATTGTCATCATCATCATCATTGGATCATCTATCTTGCAGAGAATCCTCAAGACTCAAATAGACCTTCATCACCACCCTTCTATTGGGCAAATTAGTAGTGGGATAAATCCTTCTTTGTTGTTGTTTTTGGTTGTTGGATATTGTTGGTGCTATGCACACTCACAATCAATGCAGCAGTACAAACTTAAAGGCAGAGGACAGGAAATGCAAGACTCATATGGAGTTGTAAACAAACTTTTCAGTCCAGAATGCTCAAGAAGAACAGGAAGAAGAAGAAGCAGCAGCAGCAGAAGAAGAAGAAGAAGAAGAAGAAGCATCAGCAGCAGCAAGAGAAGAAGTAAAAACAGCAGGAGCAGCAGTAGCAGAAGAAGAAGCAAGAAGGAGAACAAGTACAAGATCTGGTCTTTGTGGGGGTGCTCTCTCATGCAGGCTGGATGCCAGAGATGGACGAGGAGTTGTTAGGGCATTCCTTCTTTACAGTTCAACAGGTGATTGTAGATCCTGGTTCCATGATCAGTTGCTCAGATTGTGTTGCTTCCAGCTCTGTGTGCAATTCATTGATGTGTGGCAACAGCACCTTCGGATGCTCAATTGCATCACTCAGTATTGGCACCCTGTCCATCTGTGTTGCCCATCATCTCACCTCCAACCATTGCATCTCAGAGTAGATATATTACAATGAATTTATATGAGATCCTCATTTTGAACTCCTTTTTGACAGTAGATTGCAAGTCTGGAGGGAAGTTGAATACAACAGGAGACCAGGAGGGATCAGGGAATGATGAAGAGGGATATCAGAAAACAAGTTTCTACCATAAAGATGGAGGAGGAGGATCAGAGAACAAATTCCAACTGTGAAGCAGTTGCAGCTATTGTATACCTTTGTGAGTTTTGGCACCATGGATTGTCACATGTAAAGGCAATCATTGAGCTTCTCTTGGTGACTCTGTCCTGCCATGAGATTTTTGACAGGTGGACCTTTCTTTCTCTTGCACTTTTCACCGAATACAATGTCATGGTCAGCTCCCTCCATGCCCAAGGTTTCATTTGTCTCATAGACTGCACCTGAACCATTTTGATCAAGGTGGTCCTTGTCTTTTGCATTGCCTTGATCTCCATCTAATCCATGAATTCTGGCTTGCACATTTCCCTACAACTGTGATTTCTTTGGACCTGAAAGTTGGCAGTTGCATCTGTTTGGCTTTGAAGTTGGGGCTGTCTTCACCCAGCATGTCTAGGAAAGAATCATTTGAGGTTGATGTGAGTACATGTGGAGGGAATTTGATTTTGGGTGAGGCAAGTCTTCCTACTGCACTTCTGTGTCTTGATCTAGGTGGTGGGAGCCAAGATGGAAATACACAGCTAGCTTAGGATCCAATTCTGTACCTTGCTCTGTGTTCAGTAGCAACAACAAGTTGTTCCCCTCTTTTCCTGAAAGGATTCTGCTCAAGGAAGTGTTGGCAAAGCCATCTGAGAACCCGCCAGAGGAGGTGAGAGTATTCCCAAAATTGTTGGTGAAGGAATTGTTGAGACTACTGATGCTCACAATCTTGCTGAAAGTAGCATTTGCACTTGGGCTCATTTTTCCATTGCTTGTGAGGGCTGTGTTGAAGGCATTGCTGGTAATCCCCATCAAATGACAGCTTCTGGGACCTAGCACTGTGCCATGAAATACTGCTCCTTGACCACCTGCAGTTATGACAACCATAGTAGCCATGGTCTTCATAAGGCTTGAGAGCTCTCTACAAGCAGCTATTGAAAGCTAGGAAAATCCATGTGAAAGCTGTTGAGAAGAGTTTTGGTATTATTGAAGGCAACAAGGGAGGGGGGATCTAGCAATGCACCACCTCACAGTCTCACTCTTTTGAAAGATGTTTTTGATGTTTTTATGTTCTGGAATGATATAACCCAAATTGAAACTCAATGGGTTGTAGTAGTAGATGGATTACCCAAGAGTGAGATTGTTAGTGACAATCAAGGACGAAACTAGTGTAGTTTGATTGTCACTAAGAATCTCAGACTTTGAGAGATGGTTGCACATTTAGATGTTTCCAAGATGTTCTTAATTGATTCAACCCAAAACTACAAGTTGACGTGGGTTGAGTTGCAGTTTGGTTGCTTATTGTGAGCAACATCAACCATGATTTCCCAGTAGAAAAGTTTAATGAATCAGCAACAACTTGGCTTGTGCCATCAATGCTAGGTACTTCTTGGTCTTGATGCAGCTTTGGGGCTTTATACCCTGTATTTTATTACCCCCTATTCTAGCCTAGTTATTGTTTTCTAGCGCATGATGGTTGATGTTTACTGCTGGTTGATGTTTACTGCAGCTTCTTCTGAGTTAAAATTCTGAAACAACGGTCTAATTATAATTCCCACTTGATATAGTGTCTGTGTCTGAGCTCATTACATGTATGCTATTGGGTTGCTTAAAGGAGCTTGGGTTTGAATATCATTTTGGAGCAACAGGTGCAAACATATACATGAGACTGTGCATAACTAGTTATACCCTGCACCAACATCTATTGAATCTAGGATAGAACCACCCATCACCAAACACCCTTGAGTGAGTGAACACCCAAACAGTTTAGAAGATGACATGTTAGCAAACACTTCTCAACTGGTAACCATTTAGTGATACCCCATAACCAAACAACTGATTCTTTAAATTTGTGGTTTGGGTTTTTAAACCTTCCATTTAGAAATGGCGTTTTTGTGTTCATCAATGGCCTTCAAAACTCACCTATTCCAAAACATTCCATCTGTTCATTTGTTTCATTGTGTTTGGCATTTGATAATCACACATCAGGAAAAAAAATATTAACTATTGGGCATTTCCACACCTATTTTTCAATTTTTGAAGGGCAAATCAAGCTTGTGCATCTGTGTTTGTTCTTGGAAATGAAGTTGTTTGGAATAAAGTTCATATTGTTTAGTAATACAAGGCATATTATTTACGTATGAAGTTTGGCATGTCTAACATGGAAGGATATGTATTCATAAGAGGTTGGACTATTCTCCCCCAATCCTAAAAGAAATGTTATTTTGCATGTTTCAAACCCAAATGGAGGCTTGTAAATGGTGAAAGGGGTGACCTTATAAACCTCAAGGAAGGAAAGTGATGGGAGAACAAACGTTAGCTCTCTAACAACTTAAGAGCTCACTCATTGGCCTATCTACCTTGAGGATTCCATGAAATTGAGGATTAACTTTTTAAGAACCCATTTGGAAATTGATGAATATAGCTCTGTACATTCATATGTTAAACGATGATGTCTAGAGCTTACCAAGAAGTTCTTTCAATTTGTGTGTTAATGTCACAAAGCCACAATTCCATCTTGAAAGAGAGTAGTAAATTGACATTATCTTGATGAAGATTTGTGTGATTGTTGGGAAGGCATTTTCACGAGGCCATATTTGAAGGAAAAAGTTAACACTTGAGTCAAGTGGGGTTCTTTCCCTAAACAATGCATATATAGGATATGAAAGTTTGATATATTAAAAACAAGTGAATAGCTACAAGAATAAGCAACCAATTTGAAGAGAGATCAACAATCCAATCTAGGAAGAATGATCCACTAATCTTATCTAATCCTATATGTAAGGAGAAATTAGTTAATCTTTTCTATAAACTATTGGGCTACACGATAGTACTCAAAGAAAATTAAATGAAATAATTAAACAAATGGTGAAATTAACAATGACCATAGTTACCATTGATGACCAAAAGATAATAAAAATAATGTAGGAGACTAAGGTGGGTGTGCATTATCAACACATCCTCTCACACCCATGTATTTTTGTCATGATATAGAATTCATTGTTCTAACCAACTTTGATCCTAACATGATTACTAATAGATGTAACGCCTAACTTGTTTTTGAGATCTTGAAATTTGACCTTAACCAAGAGGTTTAATTAAGATATATGTTATTTGTTCATTTAGCAAAATGTGAGCCAAGTCAATTTCTCTTTTAAGAACCTTTTCCTTAATAAAAGGATAATGAGTCTTTATGTGCTTGGTGCTAGCACGGAAGATTGGATTTTTTACAATCTTGAATGCATTCATATTATCACACAAGATTTGTATTGGTTCATCATTTGAAAATCCCAATTCACTTGATAAAGTTTTAAGCCAAATGGCTTCTTTTGCACCTTCAACTAATGTGTGATATTCTACTTTTGTTGAAGAAAGAACTATAATCTAAATTGTCATTTTGAACACCACATAATTGGGATTTCTCCAAACTTGAAAACGTATCCAAAAGTTGATCATCAACTTTCAACATCACCTACCCAATCTACATATGTGAAGTTAATTATTTCATTCCTTATTTCAATTGTGAAATGAACACCATATTTAATCATTCCCCATGAGTATTTTAACATTTGTTTGACAACAACTATGTGAGGTGTTTGAAGTCAATTCATGAATTGACTTACCACTCCAACATAATATGAAATATCAAGTCTAGTTATGGGTGTAATCACAATCCAATGAGCCAAAAAGGGCGTCGAATTGCAAAGATAAACAATCAAAATTGGATAAAATTGTTATTTAAAGTCATGGCAATCATGGGTTGATTTTTCATTCATATGAATGTCAAAAAATTCAAACCAAAAATCCATTTGATAAAATTTTAAGTTTAAGTTTTGATTTAGGACCTTTAAAAGTGAACACCTATGGCATCAAACAATAGTTAATTTTGCAAAGGACTATCTAAAGGACTCATATAATAAAAATACATTTGATGAGGAAAAAAATTAAGAGAATAAAGACCTATTACTCACATTGAAAAAACACTCATACCCTAAAATATGTGGAATTTTAAAACTTGAAAAGTTTAAAGAACTTTCCAAAATTGATCCAAAATTTTAGAACTTTGAAAGTTCTTTACCACATATAAATGAGGTATAATCTACATGATATGTTAAAAAAAGTTGTAACTTATTATTTTAAAAAACCTAAAGATGTAAAAAATGAATTTTTGGTTATGAAATGAAATTGTTATCATTTTTTAAACATAACATTAAATTTAAAAGGAAGCAAAACACTTTCAAAAACTCATATTTTTTCAAAAATGATAAACAAAAAAACATGTCATGTATCGGGACAACTATAAACATCTATTATAACAAATTGTAAAAAAAACTGTTCCAAAATTCATTCACATGAAAAAAAAAAAATTGGAAAAAAGACATGCAATCCTTTTATAAAGTAATCATGTTGGTTCATTGTATCTTGTTTACACCCTTATGGTAAAATGAAATGAGTTTCCCACATTTTTTTTATAGAATGTAGGATTTACTTGTTTTGAATTCATGTTTGCTACAAGTTTCACATTTTCACACATGGGGACTACACATGGATTACATTTATCCATGTTGAATTTTGTTAAAATTTTGATAATTTATCTTCTTAGGTCATAAAAAGTTTTTTATAATGCACAAACTCTATGCATAAGTAATATTTCATTTGTCATAGATTAGACATATCAAACTTCATATGAAGTTGTTTGATCCATTCTATTTTTTTAACATGGTTGCCAAGTATCAAAAGATCATCTACGTATAACACTAGGATTATAATTATGTTATCCTCTATTATCTAATAGATATTTTGATCAACATTATTTTTGTTAAATCTTTGATCTTTTAGATAAGAGTCTATATTTTCATACCAAGCCCTAGGGGCTTGTTTGAGACCATAAAGAGATTTGTTAATCGCTTACAAACCTTAGATTCATTTTATGGTAATATGAAAGCTTTAGGTTGATACATGAAGACTTCTTCATTGAGATCATTATTTTTAAAAGTTGTTTTCACATCCAAATGATATAACTTCCAGTCATTGGAAGTTGCAAAAACAATCAAGGTTTTAAAGGTTGACCATTTTACTATTAGACAAAATGTTTCTTTGTAGTCAATTCCAACCTTTTGTTCAAAATCGCATGCAACAAGCCTTGCCTTCAAGGTGTAAATTTCTCCTTTTGGACCTTTCTTAACTTTGAAAACCCATTTGGCTAAAATGAGAGCTTTTCCTTTTGGCAAGTCTATAAGTGTTCAAGTGTCATATTTTTCAATCAAATTCATCTCTTTCTCCATAACAACTCTCCATCTTGGATCTTGAACAACTTTGCCAAAATTCACTGGTTCTTGTACCTTTTCCACCTTAAAAAAGTCTTCCAAATGAAGTGGTCTTTGTCTTGTGAGATGAAATTCTATTATAGGAACAACCAAAGTTGTCTTAACAAGTACTATATCTTGTGTTACATTTGAACTTGTAGGAAATTGTGGTTGTGTTTGACCATATGATCATTGGGCCACTTCATCATGTAATGAGCATCCTACTTGGTTCATAATATCCATTTCAAAAGCGCTCACAAAGGTTCTACTACTTTAGTTTAGATTGACCATAAAAGTTGAATCACTATTTTGGTCTAGATCAATCATAGGAGCTTCATTGCCTTGTTATGGGTTACAAAAGCATTTCATTAGGTTTACAAAAGAATTAGAAAGTCCAATAGTAGAATTGTTGAAATAAAAAATTGATGCAAAAGGATCAATATTTGGTGTAGGAAAATATTTGAAACTAAAGAGATTTGATTCATCAAATGTAACACCTTGATTGTATGTGTACCTAGGTAGTAGTAGTTTAATCCTTTGGTCTTTGAATTGTAACCCAAGAAAACATATTTAAATGTTTTCAGATCCAATTTCTTTCTTTCATCCTTCAAGACATGAATGTACACATTGTAACAAAAAAATTTGAAATTTGACATTCAAATTTTGTACTTGTGATTTTTCTTCTAGAATTATGTTAAAATTGGTTTTCATTGGTGATTGATTCACCAAATAGCTAATAATGTTAAATGTTTCTACCCATAGAAACTTAAGAGAGTTGCTAGCTAGCACCATGCATCATGTTCTCGCATCAACATGTGATTTTTCTGTTCAACCAACCCATTTTATTGGGGAGACTTTAGTTGAATGAATTGTTGTTGAATGCCATTTTTTCACAAAATGTTTTGGAATCATGTGAAAGGTATTCACTTCCAGAATCTAAACATAATGCTTTCATGTATTCACTAGTTTGTTTTCCAACAAGAGCTTTGAAACTCATGAATTTAGATAAGGGTCCACTTTTGGCTTTTAAAATTTGTACATGCATGTTTTTCTATTGTAATCATCTATAAAGGTCATAAAATATTTTGCTCTAGAAAGAAAATTCGTTTTCAAAGGATCACAAATAGTAGTGTGAACGAATTCAAATGGTTGGGAAGCTTGTGATTTAGAACGCTTAGGAAATGATTATTTAGATTATTTACCTAGTTGACAACTTTCACAAATTCACATAACTAGGGGTAGCTTGAGTATGTTAGTAACAATCTTTTTAAGAGATGACACAAATTTTGAAATTTTAAATGGCCCATTTGACGATGCCACAACAAAGTTGTTTGGTCACTATTATCCACTATATTAACATTCATAATAGAAACTTGTTAGGAATCAAAGAGAGAACGTAACTTGACCTTTAGACTTATCTCCAAAGCCTTTAACAACTATTGTTACATAGGTTTGCTTTTGGAAAGAATAAAACAAACATTTGAACTAAATAATGTGATGAAACCTTGGTTTGTTATTCTACTTGTTAAAAGAAGATTTCTTTTTCAAGTCAAGACATAAAAAACCTCACTAATGTTTATTTCACCATTTGGGAACTATAAACAAAGGTTGCCTTTCTATGTATAGCATGAGAGTGTCCTATTGCACACTCAACATGTTTTGATTCTATAAGTGTAATCGGTTTAAAAGATTAACATTACCAATAACATGTTTGGATGCCCTTGTGTCTAAGATCCAAATGTTATCTTTTGATTCAAGCACAAGTGCTACAAATGTAACATCAAAAATGTTAGTAGATGGTAGACGTGGATTAAATCCCTACATACCTATTCCACACTTATTGTAATAACAAATTTGTATTACAATATGCACACATTCACAATTCTTGCTTTGATTCTAAACACACCTATCTATGCAATTCATTAAAACACCATATTCATGGTTATTTCATATAAATAGAATATGTACTTCAAGATATAATGTAGAAAACTCAAAAACAAAAATTACATTTCATTTCCTTATTTTTTTATATTACAAATAATTCACATAACAATATGAATAGGAAAATCATTGTAGAAGTCTATACTTCTTTTGTTCATTTTAAAAACTAATCAAAATACAATAAAAATTCCATATAATGTGAAAATAAAATCAAACAACAAGTTAAATTTTTTGTATATCAAAAATAGAATTTGTAATTTCTGCTACAAAGTACCTACATTTTTCCTTATTTCCAAAATTGTGTGTTTAAGAATGAAATCTTTTTCCAGAACTCCCACCTTTAGGAAGTCTTCAAGTCACCATCAACGTGATTCAAAACTAAACAAAAATTCAAAATTTAAACCTTTAATGTCCAATGATCAATCCCTATCCTTAATGCCTTGTTCATCCAAAACAATGTAATCAACATACCCCCTTAACATTACCCCTTCTATACTCTGGATTCCATCCCTGAAATCCTTGTGAAATGATAGAAAAAGAAATGAAAGCATTGTGTAACCTTCTAAACTTTTAGCTATTCAACTTTAGTCTCTATAGTTTCAACTTGTACAACAACCAATGGTTCTGTACCTACCTCTGAATATGTAATTCTAACTACCTCCTCCACTAATTCAATATGTGGTTTTACTTCCAGGGATTACATCTTTGATTGCTCTAGCTTTATTGCTAGAGTAGTCTCCTCCTTGTTTTTGTTCTTGAACTATCTATGGTTCTTTCTCTTCTTGGCCCGCTCCTTTGAGTTCCTTTATTTCCTCAATCTACACTTCCTCCTCCTAGACTATCCCACTGGGCCTTGCTTCAACCTCCTCATCTTGGCCCGATGTTTCTATACTTATTGGATTTCCATAAACAAACTTTGGAATTTCTTTTTGATATATCTCCAACTTGTACCTAAGGTTCCTCTCATTAATCTATGTTGAGCCATATTCTTCTCCAACTTCTTTACAAAGTACTCCTCTGCAACTTCCCACTATTATTGAAATTCTACGTCAAAATCCTTCATCTTATTCTTGGTCCTCATCAGAGTGTAATATTATAACATTTGTTCATAATCCTCCAACCGTTTATTGACATTAGTTGGGTCCAAATTCTTCTTTTGTTCATTTGTAGTCTCCAATTGTGCATGCAACTATTATAGATTCCTCTGATACTTTTTATTTGCCTCCACCAACTTTTTTTTTTTTGGCCTCTCCTACCTTTCTTCTAAGTTCTTCAAAATTAAGCATCGAAGCACTTTTCAAATTCACCCATTCCAAATCTATCAAAGCATTCTCCTTCTCCTTCTTTTCCTTAGTCGATGTTTCCACCCGATTTCCCAAAGCCTCATATTGTTGTTTGTAATGGAATAATGTTTCTACTCATTTTCTTTCTATGGTTTCCTAATTTTCAACCATCTTCCTTAACTCCTTGCGTTCTTCATCCTATGATTTCATTAGAGTTGTCTTAGTATGAGCTTTTGATTCTCATCCTATAATTTTTGTATGAGTGCTTTGTTCTTTTGTTCATTCTCTATCATGTTCTTCCTCTAGATTTTTATGTTATGCTTGTATTCCCTCTGGAAGTCCCTCTCCTTGTCCAATTCCACTTGCAATATCACCTTCTCCTTCGCCTTTATGGCCAATCTATTCTTCAAACTGTTCACCTTTAAATTCAAATTTCCCATATTTAAACTCACAGTTGCCATAATTTGAAACAATTCTAGTGAAATGTCATTAGGCCTCTCTGTTAACAAATAGGAGATCTACTCAAGTGCAAACATAAATCTTTATTGAAAGGAAACTATAACATAATGCTCACAACACAAAACACAACATCAAGAACTCTCCAAGGTTCTTGTCACATGAAATACACAAACTTGTGTAATGAAGAAAAGAAAACCAAACCATCAACACCAAGGTATTTAACTAAAAGATCAAACCACAAAGAACCAAACTAAAATAAGTAACGAAAGTAATTCAACTTTGTGAAAGTAACCTAGTTACTTTCCTACTCCAGTAACTAATGAAACCTAACTAGTTGAGCTGGAATTCTCAACACTCTTTGCCTCTTTGTGTACTAGTGAAAGGAAAACGTCTGCAAGGATATTGAATTAAGCCCTGGACCTCCCAAAAACTTCCAGAGTTGATGTAAACACGTTGTACCCATCGGTCATTTCCATCAAGTTTGGCTACATAAGAACTACGACCATGAGCTATCTTTCTTTGATTTAACAACAAGGCATCACCAGCATCCAACCACACTCCCTCAGACTCCTGCCCAATCTCCTTTGCAATCTTCTTCAGTTGCTTATAAGCTGTGATGGCTTCAAGGCTTCCACTCACTATTTTGTCAATGCCATCAGGACCAACAATTCTCTCCTCGAATAGATTGAAAATGGGCATAGTTTCTATTCCTTCAATCACATGCTTTGAAAAAGTTGTTGGTGCAAGAGTCCAAGTAAGCTTCTGTTCACGGAGGGTTTTGATGAGAGATGGATCCAGCTTTGCATACAACTTCTGAAAATCACATAACAAGGTGCGTCCTA
>Ga0209611_10000268_pt1 | contig 70356 bp, 41 predicted proteins | sample S1TSphgellanicum_3_FD_187693 | JGI IMG/M metagenome (GOLD analysis project Ga0209611, IMG submission 187693) | Host-associated microbial communities from peat moss isolated from Minnesota, USA - S1T2_Fc - Sphagnum magellanicum MG (SPAdes) (version 2) | ecosystem: Host-associated > Plants > Peat...
TAGAAGCCTATAAATCCACTAGGTTGGATTGTCTATACATTAATAATTTGAAGTATGTGGTAATTATCTAATAACTACCTTCCAGCCCCTCCCTCACTTTATCTTGTTCTTATGATAAGCTACTTCATCATAGTTACATTAGTTGAATTAATTTTTACAAAAAAAATAATGTTAATATTCGAAATGAGTGGTCAAAGAAAAAGTTTCAGGAAAGTAACATTGGGGTTCCTTTGTACAAAAACACAAAATGAATGTGTTTTTCCACATTTTTTAATGATCTTAATTTTTAAGAAGGCTTCAAATAATCCTTTTTAAATTTGTTTAATAAATAGTGAATTGATGCAACCAAAAACTTTTGAACAATTTTTGAAGGTCAAGATTAAGAGTTTTTAAAGGGTCATTGCATTCATGTTTATACATTTGTATTAATTCCCATTTTTTTGTTTCAATAAAAAATAAAAGATTTGTGTTCCTAAAATGTTCTTGACATGTGTTATTGACATTCCTAACTACTTATCATTAAATGTCAAGTTGCACCATTATAAAAAATTTGGTTTATCAACTATAGTCATTAGGGTATACATAGATGGGGAACATAAAGCCTATGTGATGCAAGTCAATAGTAAAATTCAAAATTTTAAAATATTAAACTTTTAAAATTAAATTAAACTAGGTCCACCTTTCCTTGAATTTTGGTGAAGTGGTTCTTAGTGGTACCACCCAAGGATGGGTTTGACCTTGCAACCTTAGGGGTTACTTAAGGGGTTACGTAGGGACTATATAGCTTGGACTAATTCCCAAGTTAGGGGATACCTAGGGGTATTAATTACTTTTAATTTTTTTGCCACGATTGATAGATTTGGTCATTGTTGTGGATTTTTTTTTGTTTTCTCCTTGCTATTTTATTCATTGAACTAACATTTCCTAATATCTTATAGGAATATTTCACATTCTTGTTATTAAAATGTGAACATGAAAAATATATCTCTTAATATTTCATGCACAATTCTAGCAAAATCAGTAGCCCATGCTAAGTAACAACATCAAGGTCCATGAGTCATTTTCATGGGAAAGGTGTTTTTCTTCATTTGTAGGAAGAAATATAAGGCCCTTACAAATGCCTAAATGACCTTCACACTTGTAAAAAAAAATATTGGTTATTATTGGAAGCTTCAACTTGGTATTGGATCAAGAAGAAGAAGAAGAAGAAGAAGGGTTGAAGGGTTGATTCAATTAAATTTGAGGTGGCAATCACATGAAAACTACCTCCCAAAAGTTGCAATCTTTCAATGTTAATATAAATCAACCTTTGTGGAGAAGACCAATTCAAATCAAAGATTGATGATGATGATGGTGATTTTCATTTAATTCCTCATGATCACCATGAACATTAGTAGATGCAAATTGGGCTACATTTAACCCTAATGCCATCAACTTGTTTTTTCAATTAATGCTTATTGTGTAAGGCCCATTTCTTTTGGGGACTAGGACCATTAGGAAGGAAGGTTTTAAACCTCATGTTGCATATCAGTATGGCACAACAACCAAATTAAAAAATTACCCATCATTATAACATCCAATTCAAACTACATCAACAAAGTTAGTTAATATTGTGAAAGGAGAATCTTCCACATTCTTGTTGTCAAAATGTGGACCTTCTTTTATTTTCAAAGCCCAAATATGGTGATAAGTGTTTAGAAACAATTGATGTATATTATTCTAAAAAACATTCATGTATATAGTTTAATTCCATTTCACCAAACTAACACTTTAATAGTAGAATTGAAGGCATCATGATGTTACTACAAATGGGTGGTTGATCACATTAACATCAATTCATTTTAGTACCAAAAAGAAATGAAAGGTAAATCCATAATAAAATGATCAATTATATTCACCCACTTAATTGCTTAATTTGAGGTATTATCAAAATATTCTAAATCTTAAAACTAAAAATACTATTACATTAAGATTTATTAAAAACTTGCCAAAAAATTTCATTTTCAAATATTTTCAAGTCATTTTATATGTCCTTTAATCAACCACACACAAAAAAGGTTACATTAGTTAAAAAATGCTTAAATTAGTATCTTTTTTCATTATATAAACTCAAATTTATTCGCATGTTCCAATTATATATTATGCATGTTGTTATATGAACAAATCCAAAAATTTCAACACCAACTTGAATTAACACTTTAAAATATGAAATATTAAACATTGATTACCTTTGGTCGTTTTATTGTGGATTCACCTAAAATCATTTGATAATGGTTTTGCCCACTTATTAGAATTTCAAACTTCAAAAGCAACAGTTAAAATATGAAATGTTTTGTGAAGTTTGCAAAAAAAAATTTCATATTTCACCTTAACAACACATGGTGAACAACTTATCACAAACTTCCTGCGCCATGATTTCGTAATAAGAGTCATGTGAAATTTGTTTTTTCATAGGTTCATATTGTCCAAACATATATGAAGCATAAGTATCATGAAAGATTTTCACTGTGAATGTTATGATTAACATTTACAATGAAAATGTTTCATCCTACTTATATGTGTTTCATATGTGCTTTTAGATGCATGACATCCATGTTTAGACATTATGAACTTATAAAATAAAATAAAATCATGACTATTATTGCCAAATCATGGCTGAAGACATTCAATGTGATTTGAATCCTCAAATTGTGTGACCAAATGAAAATTGCATCATTTTGTATAGTCTCCCATATAGACAAGGCCAACTATATAGGCAAGGCAACATCTGATTGTTGATCATAATTGTAACAATTTATCACCAAACAAAAAGAGTCACCAACTAGTAATCTAAAACTAATTATCTAAAACCTTTAGTCCCTATTCACCAGTTCTACATTGATGGGCTACTTTGTTTACCATCTCTTTGTTGCTTATTCTAAAATTTTCATGCATCATCAAGGCAATTTGGAAAACTAGCCAAGCAAAGAGATGGTTCTTAAAAAGTTGATTCAAAGAAGGTTCCCACTTTGACATGCATTTGTAGAATGATCAACAAGTAAGGTCTGTTCAAAACATCCTGCAACCAGGGTTCAGGGGGGGTTGCAAATTGTTTCCCTTGGCCTCCTTAGTGGTTTTGGTGCACTTGTAGGGATGTCCATGCACTATAGGTGAGCTACATTCGCTCTTTTAGTCCAAAACCCAGAAACTCATGTTTGCTCTCCCTATCTCTTTTTGTCTCTCTTTGTAGGCGATCAAATCTCCCACCCCGCCAATTGATGTCTCTCCTAGCCCTCTTGTGCTTCTTTCTACGCTCACACAACCCTCTCTACTCATTGCCAAGCTTTATGACTACTGAATGAATTTCATTGAAACTAGGTTTCAAATGTTGAATTTTAGCATTTATTGCACAATGTTCAAATTCAACAGTCAGATTTGGGTTGAATTTGAGCATTTCTTCCACAAATATTCAGAGAGTATATTTGACTAGAGGCTCCTAATTGTGGAAGGGAAGTTGGGGTTGCTGCATTTGATGGATGAGAATAGACTAGGAACATACTTTAATAGCAAGATGCAAAGCTGATGGGTATAGATGGATGAGAAGCTGATGGACAAAGATGGATAATTTGGTGATGAGTGAGAGGTAATACGTTGATGAGTCTTATTCTGGTGAAGACCAAGGTAGGGCATGGATGCCATTGTCGTGTAAGGAAAAATGTTTCTAACTTCATGATTGAATTGGCCTGTGGGTGGACCATCCCAATGCATCATGGTTCTGATCGTCCGTTATTTCTTCGACTTTTTATGGGAGTGACTTGCTGCCAAGGTTTGCAGAAGACCTGACTTCAGCGCCACACAGCTCACAAATTTCAGAAATGGATGAAATTGGGATTAAGGTGCCTAAATATTGGCGCCACAAAAACAGCGGGGTTTTATTTTAAAGTTTTGTTAGGTAGGTGGCCTGGTGATCGTTTGCAAGAGGGCCTAGGTGAGTTTGGTAAAAAAGTTCCAAAAAAAACCCTTTGGGCCTTTCACAACCCCCTTTTTGTTGTTGCTAAGTAGTGAAAATTTCACCACATGGCCCTGAACTTGGGGGGTATTTGCCTCACTTTGGTTCTGAAATGAAATATATATATCTGGAAATCATTCAAATTAAAAAAGGACTCCCCTGTTGAATATTCCCTTTTTAAAAATCATTAAATATCAAATTTTTTATAAAAAATCGCCATGTTTCTACACATTGTTAACAAATAACCAGGATATAATAGGATTTTAACAAATTTCTACTTTCATAGCTGATCTATAGCCAAACATGGCTAAATCTCCTTGTGGATGATGGCTAGTGTGGCAACATCACAAAATTGGAGGAAAAAAAAACCCTTCTCCCCTGTGTCACAGCTGCAATTCAATGGAGTACCACAAATGACAAGAAACAGTTAGATATTATCACTTATTAACCCTGACACCGAGGGGGTTGTAAAGTAAGACTGTAGACCTCAAAATTAGGGGAGGTCCAGTGGAGCGGCCATTTCCAAGGACAGAAGAATTATTTTTTGAATGGTGGAAGGTTTGCATGCAAATGACAGAAGGTCCCCTTCAAGTGACCCAAGCATCTTCTGTGCTGTGCAGGCCTTTGTATGTTTTCAAATACAAAGAGGAAAACCTTGGAGTCCTTTAGAATGAAGAAAAGATATTGGTCCACAGGTTTTAGACAGTTTGAGCCTCTCTTCTTCATTAAAGGGTTTTGTGTATTGAACATTGAAGTGATGGCTCCCATTGTTGTGAGTGTAAGTGTACATGCCATGTAAATAGTCATAGTTAACTGTTGATTTATACTTACACAACCATATTCATATATTTACATATATTTTGTTGTATATGATCCCATTTACACTTGCATGAAAGTAATGTAAATAATTCTCATTACACTTACATGAGCCACTGTACATGGTTTTTGGATGTGTATATACCATGTAAATAATCAATGTATTTTATTCAACCCCATACTCACATTGACACTTTGTAATCTCCCAATCCAATGCATTCATTTTACATAATAAATGCATGTTTGTAATTGGAAATCAATTTGTACTTCATTCTTAAACTGTGGGTTTGGTGAAAGATTGGTGAACTGTCTGACATGAAAAAAAGAGTGTCTACATGTTCCATATTATTCATATTTTATTCACCAAACTTTACACAATATTACACAGCTATGGCATTGCATGTCAGTTGCTTTACACTTACACATACATGCCCAATGTTATATACACTTAAACTTACATGAGTTTGGGCTGGATTTTACACACTTGCACAAGGTGTAAATATGTTCCCTATTACGCTGACATGTATGTAACATTTATATCCTAAACATATGCAACATTTGTAACTACCAAAAGCTGTGCATCCTCTTGGTCCCTTAAACAACCCATCCCACAGATAGATGTTTGGATTAGCTGGAGTCACAGCCAATTTGAGACCATGCATCACTAAACATCAGCCAGTCATTGAACGATAATTAGTGGTGGTCTAGAAGTGTGTGGTGAAGCTTAAAATTCCTGAACTTTTCATTAGTGCCCAGAGTTCAAATGCTCAAATCTTCTGGAATCATGAAATTCAGACCTGCATGTTTTTCTTCCAGATATTTCAATGTTGAGGCAACTCAATTAACCATGACCATGAAACGGATCCACATTCTAGCCTGTGGATCAATTTTTTTTCAGTGATTTCCAATCTTGCAATTGTTCTATGAGTTGTACACAGGAAACCCCACAAAGGGGAACAGGGATGGGAAAACCCGTTTACTGATCACATAAATCAAGGAAGTGAATAGGAGGGGGAAGCACCAAGTGATGGTGTCCATGCCAGTCCATGTGTCCTACACAATAGACCATTCATCAGGCATTTACTCCACATGATGAAAATGCAAAATCTGATAGGCTCCTGTAGGACACAGCTCATGGTCGGCCATCTCCATGCCATATATCTGTCACAAAAGTCACACCCATAAAACAACGGCCAGAGTGAACCAGCAGCCAACAGGGTGCAGGGTAGATAACATAAAACCTTTAGCATTCTGGCGGGAGTTAAATTATTTTCAATAAATGTCAGTTTCTCTCAAAATTAGCTGCTCACAAAGGCGAAAGTTCTAGAAATTGTTTAACATTATCATTGACTGCCTATCCTGAAGCTTTGTGGTGTGGCTAAGTACTGCAAAATTACTTGCCATATTTTTTCCCACTTGAACTGCAGGAATTTCAAGAAATCTATAGCCAAAGTGCAAATTTATTTGGCATTTTTTTCCTTACCTAAACCATGGGAATTTTAGGAAATTCTCATTTTTACTGCTGAAGCGAAAAAAGAAAAGTGAAATAGTCAAGAAGATGCCTGAATGGTAAGGGTACTAATTAAGGTAGTGTGTCAAAAGAAAACAAATTTTAAGTTGTATTATTGTAGCATAGATAACCATGGCGATTAGCTATGTACTAACCATCCACATGCATCTACCTACTTAGTAGCCATCCCGTGCCTTAACTACATACCATTCACATTCCCTACCTACTTACCTATGATACTTACCCATCTATAGTCTACATAGGTAGTGTAAGGGGGAAGTAGGAGTGTCTACAGGATAGGTTATACATGTGGAACCTTGATAACTCAATTGTGGTTCATCCTTGACTAAGTCATGACATTGATATGAATGTGTAAGACATGAAGATGGCATAGGTTGCCTTTTTTTCGCTTTTGGATTTTTGTGTCTTCTTGCCAATGCAATGTCTTTTTTTTGAGACTTTTTTCTATCTTGTATCTTTCCACCTCCCCCTCCTTTTGCATGTTCTTGACCCCTATTTTACTTCATCATTTCTCCTCGCTTGCTCATCTCTCTACTCACTTGTTCTATTTGGTTTTTCTAATAAGCTCTTCTCATAATGAGCAAGGAAGATTTGATTTGTTTGTGATCATGTCAACATTCAAGCTAACATGTTCTCACCTCCATGTAAGGTTGTTTCTTCCATTGACCTATAAGGTCCATGCAATGTTGTGCTCCTTTGTTCCACACCAACTTGCTTGTTCCACATTGACATGCTAACATGTTGATGTTGCTGTGGTTGCTTATTTCAATTGAGCTTCATGTTGAGATGTACTTTGTTTGCTTTTTTTTGGTTAGTCCTTGCTTGTTGCTCATCTTGTTGGAAGTCGTCATGTATTTTTCTTTCTTGTTTATCATCTCATAGGTACATTTTGATTCTATCTTCCATCAAAAATCATAATTAAAGTTTAATTAAAAACTTTTGAATGACCATAATTGAGCCATTCAACCATGTCATTGGATATAACATTTTGACAAGGATAAGTTCAAAGTTTAAAAGTTATTTCTAATGCATTTGTTTGACGTGAATATACAAGTGTCACCAAAAGAGAGGGAAACACTAATGCCAAACCTATTGATAATGAAATTGTGTGATTAATTGACTTTTGTGGAACTTCATAGAAGAACAAAACAAAAGCCTAAAGACATGAATGTGACCTTATTTGTGGATTCTACTATTGTATTGTGCATGTCATGAGATGTGATAATTGGTATTTTCTCAACATTATATGTATGGTGTTATATCATATGCTTGATAGGCTTACCAAGCTTAGATTATGGAAATACATCAGATTGGGTCCAAGCATTGTAAAAGGAGCAACAAGTTGTGTGAATAATGCTTAAAACCATAATTTTGTATCTTTGAAAACTCACAAGGAGGGCATAGTAAATTGAATTGTCAATTTTTTATCTTATAGATTCCATTACTTGCAAAGTTTCAATCTTCAAAACTTGATGTGAATCGAAGATTTTTCAAAAGTCCTTCTGCATGGTCAAAACAATTGTGGACACTATATTTTTTTCAAACATTATTTTTAATTATAAAATGTGCACCATTCTTTCTCAAATTTGGAGAAAATCTTAATATTGATGACTAAAAAAAGAAAAAAAGAAAATAATTAAATAATTAAAAACACACTTGAACACATTTGCTTCAAACTTGCTTTTGATCTTGAAAATTATGAATATTGAGAATATGAGTTTAACAAAAAATTATTCATTTTTATGTTGTTCAAAGCATTGATGCATAATATAAATGATATAGACTAAGATATAATTTTTTAAAAAATCCAACACACAACTATAAATTAAATATGAAAAATGCAAAAAACAAAAATAAAATCCAACATAATAATGGCATGTGTCAAATGCAATCTTTGGAAACGTCTTTAACCTTGTCACCCTTGGTTCCTTTTTACTATGTTTGTAACCCATTCCTATACATATAATAATGCCTTTACTGACCACATGTCTTTCTTGGCTGAAAGTTAACTATTCTTGCATGATGCATGCACCAAAGTAATGACTAGTTAAAACTAAACTACAAAATATTATGTTCTCAATAAAAGAATGCAACATTGGTAAATTACAAACATGTCCTAAGGCACAAAACATACTTTTAGTCTTCCCATTATCTTATATATGCTTTCATGTAATTTTCAGGATTATTATTTTCCTTTTCTTCTAGGGAATTGAGTGACCTTGGATACTTAAAACTTAATCACAATATAAGTAGTGAGGTGTTTTGGAATTGCAATACCACAATAGCTGAATATATCTTGATGATAAATATGTACAAATTAGTTCAAAATGGAGGCCCTCCCTCATATGTACATGCATTTTAGTGTTGGTCTTCACTCAAATAATCTATGCGTGTTGGTTCATTGCCAATGTGATAGGCTACATCATTTAAAATTTCTGTGGACCACAAACTTGTACATGCACATATTTACTAGTATGGTGGTGGACACTAAGTCATTCATGTGTGGGTCTGGGATTAGTGTGGGCCTGCTAACTACTGCAATTGATGTAGCAATGACCACCACACATTAGGCAATGTCTGACACCAAAAGCATCTCCTAGTCCTTATAACATACCAACATGTGCTCAACTTGTCTGTGCAATTGGCAAAGTTTGTCATCTTATTCACGACATCTTCCCTCATGCCTGAAGAGCCAATTGTTTTCACTTTGTTTTGTGAAAGGGACACGTATAGATTAAAAAAGCAATTTTTTGTAATGTCCTGGCAAGAGTGCAATTTTTATTTTTGAAATTTGAACAGGTTTGAACTATTTTTTTAAAATGCATTGACACAGCCTTCAGGCCTTTGTGGACAAGCCAGTGAGTGGGCATCCCAGTCCCCATGTCAAGTAAATACTATGTCATCACACATACTTCACAAAATCCACCATTACTTGATTGAATTACTAGTGTTCCAACTTCCCCTCCAAGATTGGGAAGCATTTAACAAAGCAATTTCAAGAGGTTGTCTGCAAATAGTGCATCCAGATTCCATTGAGTATTGCCCAATTGATAAATCCCTTAGAACACCCCCAGAGAATTTGAGAGTATTCAGTAAGGCAACTTTGCCTGAGAATATTGCATTCTGATTGCATTCAAAGCTACTTGATTGAGAGCTATGAGGATCGAACTCTCAGACAATGGGAGGGTACATTAGTGAGGCAAGTTTAGAGACAACTGTCTGGAAACCATTGGATCAATTTTCCATTGAAGACAATTTGATTGAGTTACTATGACAAAAATCTCAGAGATTGGGAGAGTGTTTAGTGAGGCAAATTCAGAATTTGGTATAATTGGTCCATCAATATTGTATCCAGATTCAGTGACAATGTATTAAATTACATTCCACAAATATGTGCATCTGGTGGTGCGTTACTTACTATGTACACCAAGTTACCTTGAGTCTGGAAAAGGCTGACAATAACGGATGACATCCTAATGTGATATTTGGTGGTAACAGGGGAGCAATGGTACTGTACAGTGGAGAATGCGGTATGGGAGTTGCAGCCCCTGCATTGTACCAGTGCTGCTACTGCTATGGGGTGGCAACTTAGGCCACACCCATGCTCCAGCACCAGTTCATGCTGCAGATGCCAGTTCTGCAACCATAGTTCACACTGCTTTCCCACTTGCAGCTTCAAAATGGGCTTGATTTATTCTTAACCTCTCTGCTAATTCCTGCTATCTTTCCCACAAATTTTGTTCTCTTCTTGCTCTAATTGTTGTGACAGTTTTCTGCTTATGCTCATGAGCCTCCAGATGTTTGTGGCCTCTTCTGAATCAGAAAAAAGCACTTTTGTAGAGCTTAGAAAGAGTTTAGAGACAGCTAGTTCTGTAACTTATACAATAGTGACCACTGTTATACTAGGCAGCTTTCCTGTTAATGCCTTCATTTTCTCCTCTTCTAGTTTTTTCTGCCCTAGGTCATTGTCTCTTTAGTCTCCCTCCTGTGGTTTTGTTTCCACAGATGTTGCTATTGATGCCATGGGCTTTTGGTTCCCCATATCAAATCACACTTGATGTACATCTTCTTTGCGACCATTGATGGATTGAGCCGTGTTTTGCAAGTGGAATGTATATTTGATTTCAAAAGGGTAGAGGTTTCTAATTTGAGGCTTTTTTTTCTGATCACCTACCTTCACATGAGCACCTTCAGAGTTGTAAATTAGAGATTTTATCATCACCTAAATACACAGATTGTGTTTTTCACTCAGATACAATTCAGCGGGCTGTTTGTTTGATCTAACAGCTCTGGGATGAGTTAAAATGTGAATAAAAGAAGATGCTTTCTTGATTGGGCTTGTGGACATTAGCGTCCTCCTGATGGTCAAAAAAGTTTGATCCAGTTCCAGCACTCTCGGATCTTTTGATCACGAACTTTCAGCTCAAGCTCTGAAAATGGGCTGTTCTTCAATGTAAGACCTCAAAACATCTGAGCATTGCGTCTTATTTCTTTCCACCTACCGAGTTGCTCCGTCGAGTGCATTGCGGCCCGTGCGCTCATCATCGTTCTTATGTGGATCTCTTCTGTTCAATCTTTGCATCGACAATGTCTTTCGGGTTAATCGGTAGGACCACATTTTCTGCTCAAGTCAGATGCTTTGTTAGAGATTGTGTCAAGAGTGTACAGTTAGATTTGATCCGAGAACTTCAGGTTTTAAAGAATGTGAGCTGAGGATCAGGATCTGAGACGTAAACTCTTTTCTGCAAGGAAGTCTTGTCGACTTTGTTGACAAGAGTGTGCAGCCGCCATATCCAGCGTAGAAAAGCTGCAACAAAGTGGGAAAGCAATGAGGAGTCGAGGAGTGATCTTCTGCAAGTGTATGTATGCATGGCAGCCAGTGAGAGTGGTGGATGGAGAAGGCAGAGTTCGGAGCTTAATCCACCCTGTGACAGTGGGCGAATTAGTTGAATGCCATCCCCACCATTTTGTGTGTGAGCCCAGCACCGAAGCTCCCCTGTACCACACAGCCATGCTGCCTTTGGACATGGAACTAGTAGAGGGAAGAATCTACCTCCTCCTCCCTCTCCCCCGTCTCCTGCCCCATCTCTCCAACATCTTCTCGAATCCACCTTCCTGCTCATGCTTCCAATCCCATTCCGGCCAAGCCGCCCATGTCACTCCTGCTTCCAGCTTCGTCGCTCCTCCTGTGTTTAATCCTTCCAAGACCAGAGGGGTAATTCTTGCCTCGGATCCTCCAAACACTGGTATCGAGAACACCAGCTCAAATGCAGCAAAGAGGGCCAGAAGCAGCGAAATTTGGTTTAGCAAGAATGTTGCAGGAGAAGCGAACCAAGCTGCTTCTGAAATCGTCGGAGCTCAACAACAGGCAAAGCAAGGCTTCTTATCACCCATGCTGATGACATGCTTGGTGCAAGTGGCCAAGAAGGTTCTGTCAGGTCTAATTCCTTTTAGTACCAGGGTCGAGGAGGGAGGAGATGGTCCAGAGGTGAACATGGGTGCTGGATTTCAGTGCTCCAGGAACCGATGGAGGCCAGCCCTAGAATGTATTTCCGAGATAGATTTGCTTACTGGGGTACTAAAAGAGGGTACTGCTCCTCCTCCTCCTCCCGGGACTACAGAGAGACTCAAAGAACATTGCTAGAATCTGAGAAAGTATCAAATTGAGAGGGCAGGTGTTTCATGATCCAAGCTTGCAGTTTTTTGAGAATTTCCTCTTGGAACTGTTCATGGCAAGCATTCCTCATAGATGCAGCTTGCACGGAGATGATTGGTTCATGCGGAGTCCTTTTGGCTGACATCCTGGATTTGCATATTTGGAGATGGGCAAAGATCGTGTTGACACAATCGTTTTTGATAAGTGTCTTCCTTCAGTTGTCTATCTATGTTAGTTTGATGAGAATGTTAGTGGTATTTCTCAACATTGGTTATGGTAACCATTAAACAGGGTTGATATCATCTTGTTTTATCTCAAGAAAATGAATTGTTCTGAAATTGCATTTTGAATGTCTCAATTGAATTGCTCTGGATTTGTATTTAGAGTCTCCCAATCTCCAGCTTCCAACCCAGCATAGCTCTCGCATTTGCAAGACTAACTGGTCTCCTTTGTATGTTAAGGGCAAATTTGACTTTGTTGAGTTCTAAGGCTGTTTTATTTTGGGTTGCAAATGCATCACTTCGCAGTGATCTGATTATGCCTAGACTGTGAAAGCATGGGAAGTGTGTAAAGATTTCATTTCCTCAAAAACCATGCTCCTCACAGAGATAGCCTCCTCAACCCTTCAGAAATTTTAATTGCTCTAATGTGACACTGCACACAAACATCAATTTTTCTCATTTCTTAGTTTTTGAGACAAACACAATCATTACCAATAAGTAGTGCATATAGCAGGCAGCAGAACGGTTCCACAGTTCAGTTCTAGTACTCCGCAATCTGGAAACTCTGGTATGGGTTCCTTGGAACCAAAACTGGTACAGTAGCGCCTACCACTCAGAACCACCATCATGTTTAGCATTGTATAGTTTTAAAGACAATAGGTAGTACATTGTATTTATTTCATATAGTATAGTGAGATCCATATTATTTAGTTGGGGGATGCCTTCCAAGCTCAGATTTTTTTTTGCGAATGTGCCTCTTTAATAGACATCATTTAAACAAAATCTGAATAATTGGAGACTCCCCAATATAGAAGTATTCATCAAGCAAACATAGAATCATAGAAATGCCAATATTGGCCCAGCTATGTAGGTTCCCAGGAGGACAATATTGAGCAAAGCATACATGAGACAAAGTGAGCTGTTATATGTTGGGGAACAGATTGGGAACTTGAGGTGAACACATTGAGAACAACAAAAATCCAACACCACCCTTACCCCACTCTCCCCAAAAGAAAAATAACTCAGCGTCCCACCAATTGCATGCCAAGAATTTCTATGCCTACCTTTGCTCTTTGCCATTTTGTGGCCTAGGCTAATGATAGTGGTATGAGTTGTGTTGTGTGTTCCTATGTCACTGACTACAATTATTGATGTTGTCACACATAAAACACATAACATAGAGATACCCTAAATGGTACACCACATCCAAACTAGGACCAAGGTCCCTCTAAGCTAGATAACATTATATAACTATTTGATGGAGATCCACTATGTATGAACACTTTGGTTCCAAAACAAAAGGACCAATAGGCCAGGTGCAAATGTGAACTCCATTGTTATTTGCCTCTTTGTAATCTTTCAAATCCTTAGCCAAAAGTGAATCACCATGGAAGAAAACTTTAAACTCATTCCACTATTTAACCGTAGGAACCTAAGTCTATTGGATGCATCGAAGGTAAAACAATTTGCTAACTAACATTTCTTCCACTAGTGGCATGAGACATCCCATGTGCCAACCTCGAGAACATTGATCACAAATCAACATAGTGGCGGCTCTTGAAAATTGCCCGCACAACATACATCATAAGCCAACATGAACCACATCTAAGGATGTGTCAATTTGGCCATCCACACTGGGAAGATGACATGGTGCACAATTACACACATAGTCCTTCCATGTTTGACCATCTTGGCCCTCCAACAACATTCTCAAAGGTAAAACCTTCTACACACGTAAATAACATGTCTTGAAGTCACATCCAAAGTAATCGGTGTTGTCTACTACAAATAAACATCTCTTTGTTCAAACCTCTGAATTCGAGGTTGATAACCATTATGAAAAAAAAAAGGTGTTTTGCAATTAACCTTGCAACTCACTGTATCTATACACCATGAATGTTAATAGACAAGTTACATGAGTTATAAAGTTGCAATTCACCATATGTACATGGTGCAACTCATTGCAACTCAATCAAAACAACTCATTTTCAACTATTATGCAACTCCATTATAGTTGCACCCATGATATCATGTTGATGTCATTAATTGCCATTCATTTATTAAAATCTAACACATGACATTATGAAGATTTTTGGACATAAAAATCATTTTCTTTTTGAAATATTGATTTTCATTGTCCATTTGATTGTTAATGATGGTCAAAGATTGTGACATGTGACATATTAATTGTATTTTGGAAATATATATATATATATATATATATATAGTTAGGTAGGTTGTACATAACCATAGGTTGGTACGTTTTAAAACCTACATACTTACGTATTTACCTAGGACCTACCTATTTACCTACCTACCTACTTACCTAGGTAAGTAAGTAGGTAGGGAAGCACAAGAATAAGTGAACTAAAGAATAATTATGAAATTTCATTTTCTAATTTTATGTTTTACCTTTAGGTTAAAAAATTTTGAGCTCCTCCCAAAATGGCACATGGGTGAAAGCACACTATGCGATCCTTTTTTAAGTGTTACACTTGTAATTTTTCCTTCATCTTTTTGAAACATAAATATGAAACGTTAATATTTTCATTGAAATATCAAGAAAAGGTCTAATATATGTAATGTTAATAGAGTTGACATTTTAAATGAAAAAAATCACATCAAAATCCTAAATATTTAATTAATAATGAACTTTTGAATCTTAGCGACAAATTTTGTCACGCCTTGCAAAACTCATGGATATGGACTTTTATCTTACAATGTGTTAATCTTATGTGTTTGAAACTTTGGATATTAGATGGATTACGTTTAAAAAACTAAAGATCCATTGAATGAATGGAATGTGATTCTAATTTATTATGTTATGGAATTTTCAAAATCCCCAAAATTGTAATTATTTTAAAAGTTTTTTAAAACATTTTAAAAAATTATTTAAAAAATTTTCTTTTGTGATAATTTTTATATGTCTTATGGGTCAAAATGTTTTAAGGTGTACTAAAATCTTGTTACGGCATCACCCTTTTCTGTTTTTTTTACCTAATCATTTTAACCATGTAGAGACACATTTATGGATGATTATGATGGAATCTAGAATTGTAATGGTCTAAAATATAGTCCTTCTGAAAATTTTAATAACTTTTGACTCATTATTTTTTATGGGGATCAAAATATAGGGTAAAAAAGAAACTGGACTAGGCCTTTTTTGTCATGTGTGATACACCTTAAAAGATTTTCACCCTTATAGCATCATAACTTGAAATTAGAAATGGAAAAAAGGTTATTTTCAATATAATCTAAATATGCATATTTTAAACCATTTTTCAACGACATTAGAAAAGGACTATGAAAAGAGACTTTGATCCGCTGAAACTTAACCATCTTAGTGTGCTTTCACCCACATGTATTTTAATGTGAGAACATAAAAAAATAAACCTTTTTATATAGTTTGTAACATGGGATTTGAAGATAAAACATATGAGTTAAATCTTTTAGTTGTTCTTTAATTGAAAATTGAGTTGTGATTGAGTTGCAACTATAGGGTAAATCGACCAATGATTGAATACTTAAACATTCTAGGTAAGCCGGATATAAGGGGAGTGTTCCATTGTTTCTAGTGTCCAAGCAAAACTTGAACCCCTCCTATTGGTACATCTAACATACTAAAAATTGTCAAAAACAAAATAGAATTGAGAACATTACACCCCCCAAAATAGAAATGGTGAAAAACTCAAAACAACAAACCATTAAATGTTACAAAAATCGGTTTTTGAACACCTAAAAAAATCCTTGTATGTTGTTTTATTGTTATCAAGGTTCAATTTTTTTTTTATGAACTTCAAATGGCATTTTTATGACACTTTAAGTTGTTTAAAATGAATAAGAAATAAGAAAGTTATGAGGTTTGAAAGAAGGAAAGATCCAACAAAAAAAACAAGCGTTTTGTAAATCGGAAAGCCCATTTTTTTGGTTATTTTTCATTATTCCTTTTTCTTTTCATTTCAAAGATGATTTTTAAAGCTTGAAATAAAGCTCCCATAACATTTTAAATCACTTGAAATGAAACACAAATGATGAAAATATAAAGAATTAATGAATATGTATCCTTATTAAGTTATAAATAGTTATATTATAGTCATAACATAGTTGAATAGTAGTACTTTAGTGGTGGTGCACTAATGGCCGTATTAATTGTATCAATGGGAACCATAATTGAAAACTAGTTGCAAATGTATTCCATAATGGGTGGTGGAAATGTGGACACATGGCATGATCACATGTATGTACATTGTACATTAATTGTAACATAGTTGTTGTTTTAGTGGCACATTTACAATAGTTCTCAAATAGTTGCCACATGTAACTATAATGTAATTCTTGAAAAGTCAAACATGGTTGACTACATATGTATGTACGATGTGTATAAATTACCATATAAAAGACCCATTTTCAACCCACTTACAACTGTAATACAACTAATTGATGTTTTGATGTGGTAATTTATTTATTAATACATCGTATTTCTAGGGGGATAATTACGTGTAGTAATTGTAATACCCAAGGGATGGGTGCACAATAGTTGTATATGAGTTTTTTTTTAAATTTGAGTTGCAAATAGTGTCATTTTGACATATGTGATTTCTCATTGTGAATCACTTCCATGGATAGTGGCATAATCCAATGTATGTTGGTGTTGGGCAATTGGCAAATTCTCCATAGTCATAGGCATCACATGCTAGAATAAAGTTGTTCATTGTTCACATGCCTAAAATCACACTGAAGGATCATCCAAATTCACCACTACCATAACATCATCTCAAATGGAAGTTGGTAGCTCGGATGATGACCAAATAGTAGAAAATATGGTGAAAATGATGCAAGGGAAGCCTATCAGCTAAACTTTTATCCCATGGCTAACCATGGTAACTATAGGTCCCAATCCTTAGTGTGGCCATTTTGGAGACCATACTTATATAATCCTTGTTTCATCATTTGCACCATTTGTGCAACTAACCTGTTTGCTTAAGGATGGTTTCATGAAGTAATCTAATGATCAATCAATGCCTTTTCACACAACTCTTGGAAATCCCCACAAAATTTTGTACCTTGGTTGGTGAGAACATAATTGGAGCACCAAACCTATTGAACACTCTATTCAAAAATGCATATGCATATCCCTCACTACTACAATCTGGCAACAACACCAACTCCAACCACTTCAAAAATTGCTTGATCATAACCAAAACATATTGGTTATGTCGAGGTGTCAAATTCAATGGGCCGGCAAAAATTAAACTCCATTAGTAATTTAGCCCCATAATTGGCAAAGGCTATAATTGAAGTGTAGGTTCATTGAATGATGCATAAACTTGGTCACACACCATACATTGAGAAACAAACTTCTGAATTTGTAGTTGCATCCTTCACCATCAATATTATGTTTGGAGCAAACTATGTGTGCATTAGATACAAATTGACCCAACTCTTCATGAACATGCCATACAAGGCCTTCACATTGTTCTAGGCAAAGTACTATTCATATTCATACCATCTATCCACACTCGTAATAAGGAATTACCTTCCCATGTAAACCACTTAGCCTTGTGCATAACATGGTCTCATTCCTTAGGTGTTAATCTAACTGAAACTCCATTTGTTTGTAAATATGCAATAATAGGTGCATCCTCATGGATGTCCAGGGCACTATTGCCCTCTAGTTCAATATCTTGATCATCATGGGAATCCCCATTATCCATGGCACTATGGGGTACAATTCTAGAATGCACCAACATGGTGCACAAATATGTAAAGGCATCCCATTATGGTACTACCTCCAAATCAATGTCCCCATGCTAGCAAAGCCAAATGGTATTTTCTTTGCTGGTACTTAGGTTTTGACTCAATCCATCAGCATCCTGGTTAACCCTATTAGCCTTATGAATAATGTCAAAATCATACTCTTGCAAGATAAGTGCCTAACTTGCCCACTTTCTTGTGAGTTGATTTAATTCCATTAATAATTTCAAAGTTTGGTGGTTTATAACCAATGTGAATGGGCTACCATAAAAATAGCACTAGAATGAAGAAACTACCCAAACAACTGGGAGGCATTCCTCTTTGTATGAGTTATATTTGACCTTTGTTTTGTTGTTGGACGAACTAGCATATGCCACCACAAACTCTTGACCATCATCATCAAATTGTGTAAGCATGGTTCCCAACCTTATATTACTCCAATTGGTGTGTAATTAGAACAGTCATCCTTAAATGGGTCATTTCAAAATAGGGGCTAATGAAAACCTAGCTTTCAACTCCGAAAAGGCTTACTCTTATGGCTCATCTCAAATGAACCCCTAATCAATTTATGTCAGCTGAATTAAAGGTTTAACTATGCTACTAAAACCTTTCACAAACCTTTAATAGTAATTACACAAGCCCATAAAAACTCGTAACCTACTAACATCTATTGGTTGGGGAACCTATGAAATGGCTTCAACCTTGGCCTATTGAACCCCCAATCCACCTAGATAAATCATGTGACCTCAATATTCTGCTTGAATATGAAAAAACCAACACTTACCTACATGAAGTTTAAAGTTATGTTCATTAAGTCTTCCAAGCACCTCCTGCAAATGATGCATATGATTTTCTAGTTCAAGTTAAAATCAATGATGTCATCAATGTAGCATTTGGCAAAACCGAGACCCACCAACATTGGATCCATGACCCTTTGAAATTTTGCAAAGGCATTTTTCAAACCAAATGGCAAAAGCTTCCATTAGTATAAACAATCCTTCCCATGGGGATCAATTCACCAAAATGATATCTTGACCTTATCACCCTCCCTCAGTAATAACTAATGGTAGTTAGACCTCAAGTCCAAAGTACTAAAAGCCTTGGTTTGATTAAAAGCATTTTAAAGATCTCTTCAAGTAAGGGCATGGCATATTTGTTTAAACGGGTCTGTTTATTCACCAAAGGGTAAGCCCCACACATGAGGCATTCAATCTAATTACCAAAAACGTCCTTCTTGACTAACATCATTATTGTTGAGGCATATTCACCCCTAAACAATTCCACCAAACCAACATTTAGCAACTTTATTATTCAAATTTGAACCAAGGCTCTTTCACCTCACTAAGCCTCTAAGGTCACCGAAAGATTGGATTATCATCCTCTAATATGATTCGGACCTCTTGTCCCTTTAACTAAACCAATTTTTTCAAACAAAGGTAAAACATTTAATGAAATCTTTTAGTAATAATGTGTTTCATGCACTTCACCTCCTATCATTGCTAGGCTAATCTTTGGGTCCCATGTTTTTGTAGTCACTTGTACCTTGGGTTGGAGGGTGAACCCATCTTTGGGTAGTACCACTAAGAATCACCTCAAAGAATGGTTAAGGAACCAAAAACAACCAAATCATTTTTTTGGGCCCTTTTTGTCAAATGTTTTCACAATTATAATAATTATTATTTCATGTTTATTAATTGCATGTTCTAATATATGGCTTGAAGTTTATTTGGGAATTTTTAAAACTTGGAAATTTTCTAAACATATATTCCTAATTAGAATGGCCCCTTCAAAAATTGACAGCTTCAACTTTATAAATTCATAACTAAATCATATTTAATCAATTAATTGCCAAATAAAAACCTAAAAATAGAATGATATTCAAATTATTCTAAAAAAAATTCATAAGAAAATTCATAAATCACATTCCAAATTTGTATTCTTAACCAAAAAGTTCAAGGAAAAAAACAAACATTATGTTTCTGAAACTTTTTCTAAATGCAATGATTGGGAACATCAAAATACATAATATTCCTAATATTATTGAGATTTCAAAATCTACGGAACCTAATAAATGTATTCCCAAAAAAAATTATGAAAACATTCATTTAAATGTTTCTTATGATTTTTCAAAGTTTGATGGGTCCAGGAAAATCAAGGTGTGATGTTCCTAGTTGTACCACCCAAAGATAGGATTGCCCTAGGATGATGGAACATTCCTAGCACCCGAGGTTAAAGGCATGGCTTGTGATTCTTATGCAAAATGTAGGGAGGTGCCACCATCACTTAGCACCCCCACGTTATCAATTTCTTGTTCCACACACATAAATCTCCCTTGGTGTCCATGATCCCACAATTGCCAAGGATGTATTTGATTGGTTGTAACATCAACCCCTGATATAACTTACTTAACAAAAGGTGCAATTGGTAAAAGATGGGGTAGAGTGGGTCAATGTAAATGGGTAAAACGTTTTTGTTTTGCCAAGACCAAATTGAAAATCCATGTGAGGCAATTGAAATCTATAACTTGCCCCAAAACCCACTAATGAACTCTTTAAAAAATGTGTTGCAACCCTACTTTGAGAGAATGTGAGGATGAAACTCACACTCCCAAAGTTGGGACTTGGGAGTCCTCCGAGACTCCTGAAATTTTAGAGTTCAATTGTAGGGGTCAAAACACCTCGCATTAGGGTGTTCTTTATATCATTGGAAAGCTAATGAAGTTTAGATGTCGAAAATGGGCTTGATGGGCCATTTGAATATCTGTAGCACAAGTTATGGCAAAAAGAAGGGTCGGGAGTCAAATTGGCAGTTTGACTCCCGACCACTAAAAGTTAGGAATCGACCCGAGCCTAGTGCGCGCAGGTGGAGTGCGACACACTGTTGGAAAGCTCTTGAAAAGAGATAAAAGTTTGCTTCAGACCTCATCCTAATCGGAGGTCTGAGCAAAGAATTATGACCTCGCAAAATCCCGGGAGTCCAAATCGGGATAATTTCGGGACTCCTCCTTGGGAGTCTCGGGACAAAAAGCCATTCGGACGTGGGTGCTGCGGAGAGGCACATAGTATACTATATGGGGGAAGGTGGTGGCTTCCCTCGAATTCAGGCTGTGGTGAGTTTTGTGAGTCTAGAGTTGCTCGTGGCTTGTCCTAGCACCAAGGGTGCTCTAGAAAGTGAATTAATCAACTTGTTGGTTGGTTTGATGCAAGTTCAAGTAAGTGATTAGCTTGTCACTCTTCCTAGTCCCATCTTGGAGCTTCAGCACACCCCTCTACCTCTTCTAGTGCTGAGAGCTAGGAGCATGCCCCAAGTTTTTCACAATTCCATTGTTTGAGTAACTTAGACTCGTCTTGGGTTTAACTAGGGACTTGGGAGCGCGTCAATTTTGATGTTCTCCAAATCCTTGCTTTGCTTCTATATGTTATCAATCTTTTGTCCATATGCCCGAAGTTCTGCCAATACCTTACTATTATCATTGTTTTTATTTTGCAATTTTGCTTTGAGCTTCTACACCTTCTCCAAAGCTCTTTAAAATTTTTGAATAGATCTATCCTTCTCTTCTATAATCTATTTGTTCTTAATCTCCAAATCAAAAAGTCTAAACAAAATATTTGTCATCTATACACTATATTCTACTACATGTTTAAACATAATATCAATTTTTATGTGTTCATCTAATTTTGCTTCTAGCCCTTGCATAGACCAAGGTGTATTAAACCTAAGAGTTTAACCCCTAGAACTTATACCCAATGAATTTAAATTCCTATGTGCAGTCCAGACTTCTCCAAATACATTCATTCTTGTTGTAGAACTTGGTTTGAAGGCAACATACCTTCATTATTATGTGATGATGGAACAAATTGCTGAACTTTTAATGGACTGTGATCAAAATCCTATATTTACTCTTCTACTGATTACTAAACTTGAAACTTTTGGTCCTTTTTGGGCAATCTCTAATACGCCTACCCATTAGACCTCTATTCTTGGTTGGGAAAAATTGATAATCTTGGATCAAATTTAAGAGATATGGGTTTCTCCTTCTATCTCTAATGTTACTGTTATTGCCTCCTCAACAATTCTGCTACTTGTTGCAAATCAATACTACCTTTCATTGTGGTATCCTCTTGTCTTCTTTGCCTCTTCTACAAAGTCTTTCTCTCCTCATCATCATAGGGCTAAAACATCAGAATTGTTCTTTTGGTTGTCATGGTCTCCGGTTGTTTATCCTTTTTAGGAGAAATGTGTGTAGGGTTTAAAGGCCTTTTGTTCTTAATGAACCTCTCCCTTAGACTATTTCTTCTTCTTTTGTCCTCTTGAGGTCGTTCTTTTTTCCTATCTATGATTTTGCCCCTTCTAATGGAAACCACTTTTGGAACATAACTTCAAGGACTATGGAAGAATGGCATACATCCTTTTTTGGTTCTCTTTTGGTTGTTCCTTTAATCATATTTTTCTAACACTTCTCCTATTTGATCAATTCTTTGACCAATTGAAAATACCTAATGGAAGGGTTTAGGGTTAACAAACTCTCCATGATTTGCCCTTGACATCATAGTAGCAAACTTATTGTTAAAATACTGCACCTTATCCTTTTGGTAAATAATTGGCATAATGGTAGTAAATTCTATTAGCATACTCTAACTTCATCTTTTCACAACCCACCCTGCATTGGTGTTATAAGTATCAAAAACTCTATTTGCTATTTTCCCAATGCTACTTTGGTATCAGACATTTTTCCCTAGTCTACCTATGTCTCTCATGTATGATAGATTTAAAAAACTTTTACCAACATGTGCTTATCTATTATTATCTGCTCCTCCCCTAACATAACCTTGATTCTATTATGTTCAAGATCCAACTTCCAGTTATTCAAAAATTCAACCAGAAGTGGTGAGGTGTCTTCCATTCAATTTCAAATAGGCCTACCAATCCAACTCTATTTGCCCAGGCTCTCTCTTCTTTTCCAAAACTAGTCCAAAGCAAAATTTTCTTTAGATTGCCATTATAACTTTGTTCTATTGGAATAAAGACATACTTAATCTCATCATCCTGATGAGTATGCACTTTCTTCCCACATAGATTTGTAGCCATTACTTGTTAACTTATTCTCTTTGTGCACTTCTTGTTGGGAATATGAATTCTCTTTGGAATCTGTTCCTAAGTACGTTCCTCTTGATGTAATGATGATTGTTGCTATTGTTATAGATTGTCCTTTTGGTGGTCTTCCCCAAAATCTAAAATAGAAATGGGACTGATTTGTTCACTAGGACCTACTTGTCTTCTAGGCTTTCGAAAACTATATCTCCTCAATGTTTCTTTACAATCTTTTTTGGTTTTTTTGATTTCTTAAAAGCTTTCTCAAATTTGGATATTGGAGAATATTTCTAAGAAGAAGAAGAAGAAGAATAGATTGGAAAAGAAAAACACAAACTTCTTTCTGGAGACTTAGACTATAAAGGCAAAACATTTGTAATTTTTTATTGTTTTCACAATCTTTCTTGCTCCTCTTTCAACTTCTACAACTTCTCTCTAGATTTTCTTTGCAATTTCTCCACAACACTTTTTTTAGCACTCATTCTAGAGACAAAAAACAACTAGAACCTATTTGTAGAAACAAAAATAAAGAGTTGTTGTAATGTTTGCCACCTTCTGAAGCATTATCACCTCATTTCATGAAGTGGCATTTCACTTTTCGTTTTATGGCCAAAGTTTTAATCATTTGTATTTTTTTTACATTGATTGATAACTATCGTTTCCCACTTAAATTCATACTAACATCAACATGGGCTACAATGAATAGCTACTGACCAAGGAATTATGTGGACGTGGCACTGGGTAATTTTGATGACATTTCTAAATCTGATGACCTAGTGTTATCTACAATATAGATCCCTTTTGACTTATGTTGAGTCATTAGATTAGCAAAATTTTGTTCTGACATCACTAATTTATCTACCCCACAATACTATAATTGTGAATCTACATAATCATGGTTTGAGTATTTGTTCATAACCTACTAAATTATCAAATTTACTGGGGTTTCTTCTGATATTCCTATCTAATTAGTCTTAATGGTTTCTATTTTTTTTTATACTTTTGACTTTTCATTAGATCTTTCTTCCATGTGTTCGTCATCCATAAACTTTAAAGACTTTTGATCTTCTGAACTCTAAATCCCCTTCAATGTCTAATCCACATATGTATATGGTTTCAACTTAATAACATTGACTAATACTTGGTTTGGTTCAAAATTGTTAATAAAAACAAAAAGAGCATTATTATTGGGTGAGCAATATATACCCTGAATGGACCAAACCATCTTTTCTTGAATTTGCCCAAATGTATTTTTTTCCCTTTAGGAAACCATAAAATATAATCTCCAAATTGGACTTCTTCTCAGTATTTTTTTGTTCATTCCACAAAAATTTATTCCATTGGTTAGCTCCCATAGTATTTTGAGCTTCAAATCTATTCTCTTATAAATTTTCCAACTCTATAACTCTAGTTGTTAGCACTTTGGTGGGTTCTACATCTCTATGGTCCACATTAATAGTCGATAGAACATATTTTGTTGGCATTAGAGGATGTAAACCATAGACTAACTGGAAAGGTGTATAACTTGTTGCCACCTTGTAAACAGTCCTATATGAAAACAAAATTGTAGACAAATGTTCATCCCAACTTCTTTTTTTCATTAACCAACTTGGTCAATAATCTACTAGTGACTTTGTTAGTAAACTTTCCTTGTGGATAATATGTAATAAAACTAACATGCTTCAATAAAAATAATTTTATCAGATGTTTTAATGTGTCATTAATGAAATGTACTCCTTGATTTATAACTATGGTTAATGGACATCCAAATTTGGTCAGAATATATTCATATAGGAATTTGGTTGTAACTATTGTAGTATTGGTTCTAAGTGCATTTGCCTCTACCCACTTGGTTGCATAGTCTTTAGCTACCAAAATATATTTATTTCATGTTAGTCTTCTTGCTAGTTTGATTGGACTTATAAAATCTAGACCCCATTTCATAAAAGGTTCTTCTAGAAATGTTGTTACCAATTTGCCTAAACTTTTTGTTTTTAGTCTTCCAATTTTTTAATAACTACCACAACTTTTGGAAAATCATGAGTATCCTTGAATAAAGTTGGCCACTAATATCTTGTGGTTTAAGTGAAATTTAAATTCTTGTAGAATATTTCACATTATTGTAACAATAGATTTGCATTTCACATGCATATGTTCATTGTTCCTATTTTAAGTCTCTATAAACTTAACACTACCATTCATTAACACATCATATTCATGGTTATTGCATATAACCAAAATCTGCACTTCAGAATACATTAAAAAAAGAACTCCAGAAACAATATTACAATTCATTTCATCATGATCTAATACTATAGAAAATTCATACAAAAGCTCAATATAAAATTCATTATAGAAGTATGTGTTTTTCTGTATTACTAAAAACATCCATCAAAATTATAGCATAGTTCCATGTTTTGTTAAAAAAATCAAAAGAAACATTTAAAATTTGTGCTATCTCAAATAGAGTTTGTGGTTTTTTACTGCAAGTACCTATAGCTCCTCCTACTCTTATCTAAACTCTATGTTTCATTCCTCCCTCCCCTATTCTCTAGAACTTTAACCTTTTGAACTATCCTAAGTCACATCATCATCATCAAAACAACAAGAATTCAAAAATCAAACTAACAAAGTTCCTTAATCAATCCCTATTTTTAACTACCTTATTCATCCAAAATCACATACTCATCCTACCCCTTAACATTAGCCCTTCTTTACTTTGAATTCTATCCCCGGCTTGTAAAATGATTGAAATGAAATGAAAATATTCTATATCCTTTGAAACATTTGTTTCCCCTACTACAATTTTGTAATCCCAATCTACATAAAAACCAATGGTTCTATATCTATGTTTTACTTTGTAGTTCCAATCTCCTCCCCCATCAATTCAATTTGTGGTTTTATTTCCAAATGTTGTATCTTGGATATCTTTTCTTCTAGTGCTAGAATAACCTCCACCTTTTCTTGTTCCTGAATTCCCTCTGGTTCTTTTTCTTCTTGACCCCCTCCTTTAAGGTCTTATGTATCTCTACTTGTACCTCCTTTTGAATTGTTCCACTTTTGAGGTCTTGTAATTCCTTAGTTTGTACTTCCTCCTTTTGAACTGTTCCACTACGCCTTGCTTCTGTCTCTTCATCTTGGCCCAATACCTCTATATTTGTTGGACTACCACAAATGAAATTTAAAAATATTCTTTTGATAAGCTTTCAACTTATACCTCAAAATTCTTTCATCAACTTTATGTTGAGCCAGATTCTTCTCCAACTGCTTTGTAAAATATTCCTCTGCAACCTCCCACCATTCCTCAGATTTTGCCTTAAAAGTCCTTCATTGTGTTCTTCATTTTCATTAGGGTAGAGTACTATAACATGTGTTCATAATCCTCTAGTCTTTTCTTAATACCAATTGGATCCAAACTCTTCCTCTGTTCTTGTGCCCTCTCTAATTGTGCTTGTGGGTGCTGCAGAGTTCTTTGATACTCCTTGTCCTCCATTAACTTCTCTTTTTCTCCCTCTGTTGTTTTTCCTCTAAGCTCTTTAAACTGCAACAAAGATACATCTTGTAGATGTATTAATTCCAAATTTGTTAAAACATTATCCTTCTCCTTCTTTTCTTTAATCAATGCTTTCACTTGACTATCTAAAGCCTCTTGTTGTTTCTTATGAAGAAACACTACCTTTGTCCACTTCCTCTCTATGGTTTCCCAAATGTTAGCATTTGTAAAATTATGCCACCCATTGAATACTTGAATTTGCTAGGGATTCCTAAATGGTGACATGTTTTTTATTGCTTGCATTTTCTTTGGATCTAGTAAGTTTCCCTTCTTTGGAAATAATAAAACCCAAGATCATCCCTAAAAATACAATAAATGCACATTTTTCTGGATTTAGACTAATGCCATATTCTTTGCACTTTTGAAAACATAGTTTGAGTTTCTACAAATGACTTTCCATGTGATACATTGTAAAGTCATCCAAAAAGATTTTCATAAAATTGTCCAAATATTCTTTGAATGTTTTAGTCATGGCTTTTTGATATGTTGGAGGTCCATTTTTTACTCCAAATAGCATCACCTTCCATATAAAACCCCTTAATCTGTAACAAATGTAGTCTTATATCTGTCGTTTAGAGCTATAAATATTTGATGATATCCTGAATATCCATCTAAGAAATAATCTGCCTCATACCCTGCTACATGTTCAACACTTCATCTGTGAAAGGTAATGGGTATGGATCCTTATTTATGGCTACATTTAGTTTTTTGAAATCTATATAGATTCTCATCTTGTCATTTTTTAAAAAATACTATTATTGTGGGTGACATCCATGTAGCTTCTTTTACAAATTCAATGAATCCAACTGCTAATAACTTATTTATATATTGTTTCATTACTGTAGCATAGTTTGGATTTAATCTATACCTAGCTAGATGTGCCGATGGCATAGTAGTGTCCAACTCAATTCTATGTTGTGTTAGCTCTTGTGGAATCCCTTTCAAATCTTTGTATGCAAAAATATCTTTGAATTAATCAATAGCTACTCCATTTCCAAAACCTTTCTTATTTCCATCTATGCATTAATCTTCACCATCTATGGTTCTGCATCAAATTCTAGATTAAGTTTCATCAATTGTTAATCTTTAGTTAACATCCATTCAACTATTTACAATCCTTGTGCTTTGATTTTTGCTGAAGTTTCATCTAGTATAACACTCCATGGTTGATGTTTGTAATACGCTTTTAAATACACCTTATCCTTCAAAGCTACTTTTGGTTCATATCTATTTCCAGGTATCTTTTTCTCTGTGTTTTGTACTTCAAATCTTTGTTATGAAATAGTAGTTTTCACAAATTGAATTGTCTTAGGTAAATTGATCGTTCCTATGGAAAACAATTCTGGCTGTGTAGCATAGATGATGTCTTCTTCTTCATCTATGATGCCATTCTAATAATTGTAGCATAATAACACTTCTAGTCTTTTTACTTCACCTCCCAAATGTTTGGTAACTATAATTATTTTAACTGTCCCATTCCTTTGTATAATAATAATGTTACTTCCCCAATCATGTGCCACTTTAACATCCTTTAACCATGGTCTCCCCAACATGGAATAATTAGAATTTACCACACTATTTTAAAGTACACTAAACATGTCGCAACCCCACTTTGAGGGAAGTGTGAGGTCGCCATTCACACTCCCGAAAATGGGACTTGAGAGTCCTCCAGGACTCCCGAAAACTTAGAACGCGATTTCAGGGGTCAAAACACCTTGCATTGAGGCGTTCTTTATACCATTGGAAAGGTCTTGAAGTGTAGATGTCCAAAATGGCCTCGCATGAGCCATTTGGACATCTTCAGCACAAGTTATGGTCGAAAGAAGGGCCGGGAGTCAAATTGGCAATTTGACTCCCGACCACTAAAAGTCGCGAATCGACCCGATTCCGGTGCGTGCAGGTGAAGTGCGACACACCGTTGGAAAGCTCTCGAGGAGAGCTACAACTTTGGTTCAGACCTCGTTCCGATCCGAGTTTGAGGCGAGGAGTTATGAGCATCCAAAGTCTCGGGAGTCCAAACCAGGACAGTTTCGGGACTCCACTTTGGGAGTCTCGAGAAAAAGAGCCATTTGGATGCAAGTGGGGCGGAGAGCTGCAGAGAATACTATATGGGGGAAGGTGGTGGCTTTTCCCAAGTCCGGGCCGTGGTGAGTCAAGTGAGTCCAAGGTAGCCCGTGGCTTGTCCCAACACCAAAAAGGTGCAGAATGAGTTCTAATCAACTTGTTGGTTGGATTTGGATGCAGGACCGTATAATTGAGTAAGCTTGACCCTCTTCCTAGTCTATCCCGGAGCTTTCAGCACACCCCTCTCACCTCCTTTAGTGCTGGAAGCTGGGAGTGTGCCCCGAGTCCTAGAAATTTCGCAATTTGTAACCTAGCCCCGACTTGGGGCTAATTTGGGACTTAGGAGCATGTCAAAACATAGTTATGTAAGGAATGCCATGAGCATATATCTTTAGATCTCTGATCAACCCCACTGGTTTTGTGGTTGGTTGATTTATCATCCTTAGATTATATGGTGCAGGTTTAAGCTTTAGAGCCCACACCTCAATCTAAACTATTTTGTGATAATATTAATTCTAAAACCTCAACCCAATAACACATCCTCTATTGTATTCTTCCCAATCTATACTTGATTAACTACCATATGATTATCTATTGTTATAACAGTTGTCCTTACTTGTGGTACTTAAGAACCAACTTGTTTCTTTGTGGTTACTTTACTTTCATTTTAATTTTTTTTTAGTTTTAGTTTTTTCCAAAGATATCTTTCTAGCTTAGGAGCTATTTTAAGCAATTGTCTTAAGTTCAAAATATAACTTGTTTTTAACATTTCCTTTCCAAAGTCTAGAGAAATCTTTTTTATTATGATTAATTTCCCTTATGAATTCACTATTTTCTAAAATTTGTGTGTGTCCACAAGAGTAATATTTGGCATACTTGGCTAGGTTTTATTCCATCCGTCCATGGATGTGGATGGCCTTTTTGTCGAGGTTTGTGTGTTTTTGAATCTGTTAAATTATCTCCACCATTGACTACTTCAACCACTCTTCTTTCTCCTCATCAACAACACTCTTTGTTTTTCTTAGCATTTTATCATTGAACACTTATTCTTCAATTAATTTATTTATAGTGGTAACATTAACATCCACCACATTCACATTCATAATGACTTTTTGCATTTCAGCAACAAGTTGAACCTCTATTATTATCATAGATTTCCCATGAAACATTTTTTGCATCTCAGCAAACTTTGGACAATTTGTCATTTTAAGTCTAATCAAACCACAAATGTGACATGCATATGAAGATGTCTTTTGTGTTTTTTGACTTGGTTGTGCCGCTTCTATGGTTGCCATTGTGGTTTGTTCTTTCTTCTTTCTACATGTCCACACATTGTGATTTGTCATCTTGCAATTTGTGTAATGTTTGTCAATTTTGTATTACTTTATGTTTTTGCTACTGCTGTTTGTTTGGTACTCTGAGGTATTAGAATTGGTGCTTCCATGTACTTTTTCTTGATTTGATCCCAAGCTTCTTGACATTTTATGGTCCAAATAAAGGGTTTCATTTTTCTCATCAACTTGGTAATTGGTGCCATGATAAAAGTAAAGTTTTTGATGAAACATCTATAAAATTGAACCATACAATTAAAGACTTGGATTTGTTGTGGGTTTATAGGCATGGGCATATTAACTATTGCTTGAATCTTCTTAGGGTTTGGTATTTTTCCTTCCTTGGAAACTATGAACCCTAAAATCAATCTTGAAAATACCATGAAAGCACATTTCTTTGGATTGACACTAATTTTATATTCTTTGCATTTCTAAAAGCAAAGTCTAAGCTTCATTAAATGACTTTCTAGATCACTATAAACTATGAAGTCATCCAAAAATATCTTCATGAATTGGTGTAAGTATTCTTTGAAAACCTTGTTAACTACTTTCTAGAAAGTTAACGGCCCTTTTTTGACACCAAATGGCATCACCATCCAAACAAAAGCTCCCTAATTTATTACAAAAATTGTCTTGTACCTATCTTCAAGGGCTATAGAAATCTAATGGTAGTGTCGCAACCCTAGTTTTGGGCTTGTGACCAAGGCAAAGGGGATACAAGGTTGTGGGCCAAGAGGAAGCTCGGGAGTCAAAGCAAGAGGAAGCCCGAGAGTCAAGGCAAGAGGAAGCCTAGGAGTCAAGGCAAAAAGAAGCCCGAGAGTCACATCACATATTCCCGGGAGTGTAAGAAGTGTGAAGGAGTATGAGGGAGTGAACCCTCACACTCCCAAGGCAACTCCCACTTTGGGAGATGGAGTCCCGATGGAGTCCCAAAAATTCAGAGAGCAATTTCAGGGGTCAAAACTCAATGGCTTGTGGCATTCTTTATATCATTGGAAAGTTCTTGGAACTTAAATGTCTAAAATGGGCTTGCATTGCTTATTTGAACGTCTGAAACATAAGTTATGGCCAAAAGAAGGGCCAGGAGTCAAACTATCAGTTTGACTCCCGACCACAAAAAGTCGGGAATCGACCCGATTTACTTGGCTGTAGGGGTTGTGCAACATACCGTTGGAAAGCTCTGGATGAGAGCTACAACTTTGCTGTAGACTGCATCGCGATCCAAGGTCTACTCGCAAAGTTATGGGGCTCCAAAGTTGCAGGAGTCCCATTTGGCGCGATTTCGAGACTCTCACTCCGGGAAAGAAAAGCCATTTGGATGTAGGCTCCATGGCTAGTCACAAAGTATATTATAAAGGGGAAGGTGGTGGCTTCCCCCAAGTCCAGGCTGTGGTGAGTCTAGTGTGTCCGTGTTGCCCATGGCTCGTCTTAGCACCAAAGGTGCTCCAACTATGCACTAACCATTTTGTGTGGGTTGTGTGCAGGCCCGTGTGAGTGAATGAAGCTTGTCAACTCTTCCTAGTCCCATCCCGGAACTCCAACACGCCCTTCTACCCCTCAAAGTGTTGTGAGCTAGGGAGCGTGCCCCGACTCCTCCCTCTTCCACTGTCTTTTACTTGGATTCACATTTGAGTCCTTCAAGGAGTTGGGAGTGCGTCACGTATCTTGAATATCCATCTAGAAATGAATAAACTTCATACCTTGCTATAATGTTCAATACTTCATTAAAAAATGGCAAAGGATAATGATCTTTTTTGGTTGCTTTATTCAACTTTTTGAAATCCACACAAATTTTCAATTTTCCATTCTTTTTGGGTACTACCACTATGGTAACCTTTGGTCTAACACAAAAGTCTTTTGACTTCACTATTGAAAACACCACTTGTGTAGTTATTTGATTTGATGTCCTTTGCTTTGAATCAAATTCCTTGGTGCTTTTGATTTCTGATACTCCAACACTCAACAATGAAACTATTTTTTCTGAAAATGTAATTGTGCCAATTGATAATAATATTGGTTCTATCTCAAAGATTAAATCCTCCTCTTCATCTGTTAACCTTTGCATCAAGTCATAACAAACAAGTACTTGGGGCCTTCTAGTTTTTGCTCCCAATTTCTTGTTAACTGATATTGTTTTAATTATTCCATTACCTTGATTAGTAATGACATTGTTACCCTAGTCGTGTGTAACCTTTGCATCTTTAAACCAAGGTCTTCCTGGCAACATAAAATAACAAAAATCTACCACGCTATTTTTCAAAATAATAAATGTGATTATATATGGAATACCATCATTATTACAAAATGTGGGTGTAGTTCATTAGTCCCCGTTCCCTAGACCAATGAATTCATTGCTTCATTGGTCCTTGTTCACTACAACTAGTGAATTCACTCAAAATTCAGTGAAATCATTTGGCATAAAGGGACACCTTTTGTTGTAATGCATGTATGTGAATCTTCAAATTCCTGATGATTCCTAAAGGTCTAATCATATTTTGATCTGCCATTCTAAGGTGATATGGAGCTAGTCTTGGTTTAAGTAAACCTAACTTTGTTCTGAGGTTTTCTCTTATAATGTTCACACTTGCTCCTCCATCTATCAAAACATTCTCAACAATGTTCTTCCCTACTTGTACTTAGATAATTGCCATCTGGTTATTTACCTATATAGTTGTTGTGTTTAATTCAAAATGTGTTTCAACCATTGTGGCTACATTAGGTTCTGATATTTACTTAGTAGTTATATTTGGTTTTTCTAGCTTCAATTTCTACCACACATACTTTTTAAGATCTAGTGTTATCTTCAATAATGGTGGCCTATCTAGATGCACCATTGGCAATCCAAAATATCTTGGAGGTCCAAGAGGTCCTAGTGGATCTAAGCCGCCTCCTCCTTGATTTGATGGCTAATTAACAAAAATTCTATTCATTTTTTTAGGAAAATCTTCATGCGAATTCACAAATTATGTTCCCTTTGGAGTGTGGTTTGAATTTGATACCACCAATAATAGTAACTAGTGCTAACACAAATGGAACTTCAATAACTATAATTATAGACTAGGGCATTGCCACAAAATACAATGGCACAAATCTTATTAGTTCCATTCTAAAAATTAAAGTTTTTGCATAGGTAACTCTAATATTGTTTTGTTGTAACAAACTTTGTATAGGAGCTACAGAAATAAGTACTACATCTACCTTAGTTTGAACTCTCATTTTTACTCTATTATTTCTCCAGATCTATTCTTTAAGTCTATCTGGAATTTTAACCCTCTCATGGTACAAATCCATTAGCTCAATAGGTCCATGATTTCCTACTCTTGCAAGTTCCTGATTCAAATTATGGAAATGCTTAGCAAATCCTTGCCTCACATTATTTTCAATAAATGGACATTCATTGATTTGATGTCCAATCTAATGGTAATATGTGTAACGTGGAGAATTTGGTCTTGGAACTTTGTTGACATTATGAATTCTTCTACTCTAATCCCTTGGAACTCCACTATTAATGCTACCATTCTATTAATTAACTTTGGGTTCATTATACTTCATTCTTACAGCCATATGAACACCTTTTGCTACTATTGGTTTTGCTCTTGGTAAGACTATAGTTTCTTGTCTATTTACAAGTAGTGGCTCAACTCTTCTAGATATTTTGATACCATGAGTTGTGACTTCTTATTCAATAATGTAATGAATCGAGGGGTCAAAATTTTGAACTCTTTGTTCAAACTCTTCATTCTCCTTGCCTTCCTATTAATAAGGAGGTGAAGCAGATCTATACCTTAGTACCACCTCCTCCCTTTCTGACCTATTGAGTCTTATTATTCTTCTTGAATCAAAGCATCAAAGTCATGTTGTTGCATCAAATCTACTGATTCTAACACAACTTTTTGTAGAGGTTCAGACTTTTGACTCCTTTGTATAAACTCAACCTATGGGTCTATATTTTCAATCTAACACTCTTTTCTCCTATAATTTTGTTGTAGACTATTGGTGCACTTTTGTGCTTCACCAATTTGCACTTCACAACGAATAATTAGTGTTGCTTGAAACGTTTTGTGGCTTGTAGGTCTCTCCCATGGATGTTTCTATTCTATTCAAGAAACTGTTCTAGGTGTTTTGAACCATTGATCTACATGATTTGCACTCAAATTGTTGCTAATGGCATCACCATTTACCACTTGTTCATGTAATATAACCTAATTTAATTGTCTCCTTAAACTTCCAGTTACAATTTTATTTTCCATCTCTCCACATCCTAATTTAAATCTAAACAAACTTTTGCATTAAAACAAAATCTTCATAGTTAGCTACTCTATTTAGATCTGCTTCTTGAACAAAAAATTATGATCTAGATTTGAAAAAAAAGAAAAAAAAGAAATTGAAATTCACTATCTATCTATGGAAACAAAATTTTTAGTAACAAGACATAAATAACATTCTAAAATTCATTTTGAATTTAGACCCTAGGATGGTCACCAAATCGTAAACACAAAATCCTTAATCTTATATTCTGGTCTAAATCTAGACTGAAATACAATAAAACTAATATTAACATAATCTGTTCATTCAGATGTACTTAGAATTAGTTTCAGAATTAAAATCTAGTAATGAAATTATGATGTTAATGGGGTAGGATGAATATGTGATTGTGGATGAACAAGGCAATTGGGATAAAGACTAATCGAGGAACTTTGTTAATTTGAATTTTGAATTTTTTTTATTTCAATCATGATGATGTGGTTTGGGATGGTTCAAAAGGGGAGAGTTCTAGAGAACAAGGGGGAGAAAGAAAAAGATGAGACATGGAGTTTTAGAGAGGAGTAGGAGGAGTTGAAGGTACTTGCAGTAGAATTTAAATTCTTGTGGGGAATTTTTTGTCTTCTGTTCTTTTAATAATGGGAAGGTTTTTCACAAATTATGTTATATACTGTAAATGAAAGTGTTTAAACAAATAATGTTGTTTTTTTTCAATTCAGAAATTTAAGGGTTATATTAGAAAGTATCAAAGGTCTATGCGGTTAATGTTATAAGGATTGTAGAGCAATCTACAAACTTTGAAGATGAAGAATTGTGAAACAAGATCAGTTGAATGGTGACCTGGAATTTACAACGACAATTGGACTTGGAAGAAAATTAGCAAGTTATTGAAAATCAGACAAAAGATAATTTTGAAAATGGAGAGGAGTATGCAGGGCTTATAGAAACCTCATATAGAAATTTGATGTTGGACATACAAGTGCTGAGAATAGAGGAAAGGCTTGCGAGGCACATGTCATTTCTACCACAATAAGTGGTATAGCGAGATGTATGGATAGGGGTTTTCAGAGAAGACACATTTCCGGACGATGATCCCCATGGAAAGAAATGTAGTTGACTATTCATTTGAATGAGTAGATGCAGTATTCTTAGTTGCAATTTGTGGTTCAGAGTTGTAGAGATTAAGATGGAGCAGGGACTTTTGTAGTACCTGATCAATCATAGGAAATTTCAAATTCAGAGTTGGTGACTAGTTGAGGGAGGGATGTTATAAGAAGTATACAACCCAAGTTTGTGTATCATTCTACATCTTCAGATTAATATGAACTAGTGGAACATTGGGAGGTGGAAAAAAACACAAATGTTGATGTGTTTGAAAAGTCTTAGGAAAATTACCCAAGATCATCTGAATATGTAGAGGGACAAGTGAATGCATTGGATGAAACACCGTAGTCATACTCACATGAAGGGAATCTAGAGTTGGATTAAATAAAGCACATAATCGAAACATAGGATCATGAATCTATGGATTAGGAGATGATCAGGTTACTTTCAAGGGTCTGTGCATTTTGTGAGAAAGAAGGACATGCAATCATGGATTATCTTTTTTTGCCCTTTCACATCAAAGCAGGTATTGCTAGGCATGTGGAGTTACAAAATGTGGTAGGAGCATTAATGGATCAACCATAAGAACAAGAATCAGGAATTCTTATAATGTAGAACATATTTAGAGGCATGGAATTGGAAAGCTAATTGGGACCACAAAGTTGACAAATTTGTCCACCTATTTAGACCAAGAACATAAAACTAGAAGGGTATTCACATCCACATATTGCACCATAGTGGATACCAATGGGTAACTGTAGATTAGAACATCGTCGATCTTGTGTCAACACAACTCCACCAATAGTGTCAAAAACAACATTGTTGAAACCCAAAAACAACATGCTAGAGTAGGAGTTACTTAATCACTTGGTGCAAGTATAACAACCATAGGAGTGGAAACGATTGTTGCGCCCAACATAAATGTTGTCAGAAGGGGAATACTAATTGGATTTGTAGCATAATTAGGTAGCAGATCAAGTGGAATCTTAGCAGTAAGGAATTTGAGTTGAAGTTTGGCACTACCAGTAGTAATTACTACAGTTGTTAGAATACTTCAAATGGTGTTTACTAATTTGCTAATGATTACTCATGTGAACAAGACTACAGATCGACGACTAATGAGTTCAATGGCTATTAGAAGGTTCAAAAGTACAAATGTCGTGCATCCAAGAGGAGGATACTGAAACCAATTACTATAACTGCACCAATTCCTGATCACAAAGATGGCCATTATGTTAAGCCAAACAGGGTTGCTCTTAAGTATCCTAATTTCAAAAAAAATGTTGATGTCATGTCAAAGTGTTCAATTCTACATTAAAAGTAAATGTAAAAACTTTTGAAAAGTATATCATCAATGTGTTTAGCTATACACTAAGAGATACGTTATCAGACTAGTGCCATAATTACATGTTAAAATTTCATGACTGTACTTTTTCAAAGCTTACATAGGCATTTTGTAAACATCATTGGAAGATTCAAAATGATGAGCAAATATACATGGAATTGAAAAACATGAAGTAGGAGACTGAAAAGGTGGAGGTTAACTATGAGCGGATTCAAAAATTGGCTCATGGTTTATAATTATCAACCATAGATATTTTTCTAACTACTATGTTTAAAATGGGTTTACAATCATACTTTAAAATTGCGACTGTAGGGATGAAGCGATCAACATTACAATAGCATAAAGAGGCGGCAATGTTGTGTGAAAAAGGTATGATTACTACAAAAACAAGGAATGCACTATTAGTACCATAGAGTATCAAACATGTAATATAGGTAAAAACACAAAGTAATATAGGGTGCAACAAACATTGCACAAATTATGAGATGACAAATCACAATGTGGAGACATATAAAAAGAAGAAAGAGCAAACCATGGTGGCAACCACAGAAGTGGCACAACCAAGTCAAAAAACACAAAAGACATCTTCATATGCATGTCACATCTATGGTTTGACAGATTGTCCAAAGTTTGCTGAGATGCAAAAAATGTTTCATGGGAAATCTATGGTAGTAATAAAGGTTCAACTTGTTGCTAAAACATAAACAATCATTGCAGATGTGAATGTGGTGGATGTTAATGTTACCACAAGAAATAAAGTAACTGAAAAACAAGTGTTCAAGGATAAAAAGCTAAGAAAAACAAAGAGTCTTGTTGATTTGGAGAAAGAAAAGTGGTTGAAGTAGTCAATGGTGGAGATAATTCAACAGAATCAGAAAACACAAACCTAGACAAAAGGGCCATCCACATCCATGGAAGGATGGAACAGAACCTAATTGAGTATGCCAAATATTACTTTTATGGACACATAGAAATATTAGGAAGTAGTGAATTCATAAGGGAAATTAATCACAGTAGAAGAAATTTTTTTGGACATTGGTAAGCAAATGCTAAAAATAAGTTATACTTTGAACTTAAGACAATTCCTTAAAATAGCTCATGATCTCAAGAGATATCTTTGGCAGAAACTAAAAATAAAAAAAACTTAGAATGTAAGTAAAATAACCACAAAGAAACAAGTTGGTTCTTCAATACCAAAAGTAGGGACAACTATTGTAGCAATAGATAATCATATGGCAGTTATCCAAGTATAGGTTGGGAAGAATATAATAAAGGATGTGTTGTTGGGTTGAGGTTCTAGACTTAACATTATCACAGAATGGTTTAGATTGAGATTGGGGCTTCCAAAGCTTAAACCTGCACCATATAATCTAAGGATGATAGATCAAACAACCACAAAACCAATGGGTTTGATTAGAGATCTAAAAATATATGTTCATGACGTTCTTTATATAACTATGTTTACTATACTTCAGAATAATGTAGTAGAATATAGTTATTCCATGTTGTTGGGGAGACCATGGTTAAGGTATGCTAAAGCAGCACATGATTGAGGAAGTAACATTGTTACCATTCAATGGAATGGGACAATTAAAACAATTACAATTACCAAACATTTGGGAGGTGAAGTAAGATGACCAGAAGTGTTATTGTGCCACGATTATTAGAATGGTATAATATATGAAGAAGATATCATCTTTGCTACAGAGCTATAATTGTTTTCCATAAGAACAATTAGTTTACCTGAAATAATTCAATATCTGAAAACCACAGATGTGGGGATCATGGATACAAATGTGAAGACTAGTATTTCAAAATAGGGATATGAAGTACAAAACATAAAGAAGAAAATACATGGTAACAGTTATGAGCCAAAAGTAACTCTTGAAGATAAAGTGTATTTAAAGACGTACCACAAACATCAACCATGGAGTGTTGTAGTGGATGAAACTTTAACAAACATCAAAGCACAAGGATTGTAAATAGTTGGATGGATGTTAACTGAAGATCAACAATTGATGAAGCTTAATTTGGGAATTGATGTAGGACCATAGATGGTGAAGATTAATGCACAATTAGAAATAGGCAAGGTTCTAGAAGTGGAATAGTTGTTGAAGGAAATCAAAGATATTTTTGCATGGACATACAAAGATTAGAAAGGGATTCCATAAGAGCTAGCACAACACAAAATTGTATTAGACTCTACTACATCGTTGGCACATTAAGCTAAGTACAAATTAAATCCAAATTATGTTACAACGGTCAAATAAGTTATAGATAAGTTGTTAGTAATTGGATTCATTGAATTTGTAGAGGAAGTTACGTGGTTGACACACTCCCAAGCTCTTTGATAGACTCAAATGTAAGTCTAAGGTGAAAATAATGAAAAAGCAAAGAGTCGGGGCACGTTCCTTGGCTCGCAACACTTTTGGGGTAGAAGGGCATGCTAGAGCTCTGGGATGGAAACTAGGAAGAGTGATAAACATCAATTATTCACATGAACCTGCACAAACCAAACAATAAGTTGGTTAGTGCATAGTTTGAGCACTTTTAGTGCACGAACGAGCCATGGGTAAACACAGACTCATAAAATTCATCACGGCCCGAACTTGGGGGAAGCCACCACCTTCCCCCTTATAGTATATTCTGTGCCTAGCCATGGGGCCAACACCCAAATGGCATTTTGACCCGAGACTCCCAAGTGGGAGTCCCAAAATTCCTGAAATTGGGACTCTCGCAAATTTGGAGACCCATAACGTTATGTGCAGACCTTCAATTGAGGTTTGTGCTAAACCAAAGTTGTAGTCCTTGTCATGAGCTTTCCAACAGTATGTAGTGTGCTATCTGCATAAAAGGAAATCGGGGCGATTCCCAACTTTTAGTGGTCGGGAATCAAATTGACAATTTGACTCCCGACCCTTCTTTTGGCCATAACTTATGTTTTAAGTATCCAAATTGGTCATGCGAGCCAATTTTAGACATTTAAGTTCCAAGAGCTTTCCAATGATATAAGGAACTTTTCAATCCAATGAGTTTTGACCCCTACAATCGCCTTCTGAAAATTTGGGAGTCCATTGTGACTCCAACTCCCAATGTGGGAACTCATTTGGGAGTGTGGGGGTTCATTCTGTCGCACTCTCTTGCACTCTCGGGAGCGTGAAATGTGACTCTTAGGCTCATTCTTGGCCCGCACCTTCGCAAGCCCTTGCCTTGGTCGCAAGCCCAAGGCTAGGGTTGTGACAATGGTTATCACCCCATAATAATAATACCCAGAAAAAATGCCAAGTTGAAAATTTGTATAAATTTCAAAAAATTAAATGCAACCATAAAGAAGGATCCATACCCATTACCTTTCACATATGAAGTGTTGAACATAGTAGCAGGGTATGAGGCATATTCTTTGTTAGATGGATATTCAAGATATCATAAAATATTTATAGTTCTAGAGGATAGATATAAAACTACATTTGTTACAGACTAGGGGGTTTTTATATGGAGGGTGATGCTGTTTAGAGTTAAAAATGGACCTCCAACATATCAAAAAGCCATGACCAAAGCATTTAGAGAGTATTTGGACAGTTTTATGTAAATTGTTTTGGATGATTTTACAGTGTATCACATGGAGAGTCATTTGTAGAAGTTCAAACTATGTTTTCAAAAGTGCAAAGAATATGGCATTAGTCTAAGTCCAAACAAATGTGCATTTTCAGGGATGATCTTGGGTTTTATTGTTTCCAATGAAGGGAAATTACAAGATCCAAAGAAAATACAAGCAATAGTAAACATGCCACCACCTAAAAATCCTCAACAAATTCAAGTATTCAATGGGATAGCATGGTTTTATTGATGTTTTAAAAAAAACTTGTGATTATGGCACCTATCACTAAACTGACCAAAAAGACAAAGACTATTCTGTGGATAGAGGAATGTTAGAAGGCCTAGGAATTGATTAAACATAAGTATATTGAAGCACTGATATTGATATCACCAAATTGGTGGGTGTAATTTCATGTTCATACAAATGCATCCTTGATAGCTATGGGAGTTATGTTGTCTTAGAACCAACATGTGTGCTTGATTAAACCATAGATGCAAGTTTATTCTATACAAGGCTTGATCGGCTAAATGATGTAAAAGAATTTTTTAAAATAGGATAGATTGAGGGCACGTTATTGGTGTAACAAAAGTAGAGATTAGTCAAGAGAGCAAAAGCCTTTTACACTCAAGAATGGTGAATTGTACAGAATGGGTGAAGACAACAAATTGCGACGATGTTTGACAATAATAGAAGCACAGATGGTGATGAAAGAATTGCATGAAGGACCTTCAAAAAGGCATTTTGCAACAGAAATAATGCAAAGGAAAATATTAGATGCTAGATATTGGTGGCTAACTATGCACAAGGACGTGCATGATTATTGCAGATCTTGCGATGCATGTCAAAAAATGGAGGATTAGTAATTCAAGGTCTTGCAAAGTTGGTCACAAGTCTTCCAAAAGAACCATTTATGAAATGGGGACTTGACTTTGTGGGGCCAATTAAGCTAGCAAGGAGATATATAGGGAATGAATATATTCTTGTTGCCACAAATTATGCTACTAAGTGGGTGGAAGCAAGATCATTAAGAACTAATACAATAATAATCACAACAATTTTTTTGTATAAGTGCATATTAACTAGATTTGGATGTCCTTTGACTATAGTCACAAATCAGGGAGTTCATTTTATTAATGATGCCATCAAGTATTTAATAGATCTTTTTCATAGTTATGACATTCTTCATTTTGCACATTAAAATTCTTTAAAATTCTTCATTTAGCACCTTGTCATAACATTCTTTACCCGTGAATGTTTACCAAATTACACTGGTTGATCTATAAATTTTTTAAAATTTTTAAAAAATTCTTGTTTCTTTGGGCTTCCATAACATTCTCGCACCAAGAATGTCATAACTATGCATAATTTGACTACAATAACAAAATCATAGACAAAACATTTTTGAAACTAGGAGAATTTAATCAAGTCATTGAACCTTTTCAACATGTGCATAATACAAGAAAACCACATCATTACCTCCAATCAAAAAACAACTCCAAATTATGCGTAGTTTGAATATTACTGCTAGCATTTTGATGCATCTTTAAAACCAAGGCATAATATTCACACATAACCTTCTTAGCTAAGAGTAGCATAGAAATTCAATGGGTTTTGATGTTCCTCAAAATTCAATGACCCCATGTTTCCACAATATTAGCCAAGTTAACAAACTTTTGGGTTTTCTTTAGACTGTGAGAGAAGTATGCATACAAACTTTATAACACAATGTCTTTAATCTTTTTCACAATGCCCATTTAAGAAAAAGTTTGGACTTTGAAATTGGTGTGGTGGCTCATACAATACACACCAATCATGAATGGTGCATTTTCCTCTTTCAATTGAATAACCACACCTATTTTGATTTTTTAAAACACATTCACCCATTAGCTCCAAATGTATTAGTTTAAATGCAATTATTTCCTAATTCAAATCACTAAACAACACCATGGCATCCACTAATACATGTTTCAAGTTATTAGAAGTGGCCCCATGAACCACATGTTACAAGGATAAAACAAAGATGTATGTTGCTAATCTTCCACCACATAAACATGAACAAAAATCTAGGACTGTTGATCAAAAGAATAATTTCATTTCAAGAAAAATAAATGAATCTAGCACCTTCAACCAAAGATTTCATTTTGTTGACAACCAAATCATGCATGCAAGCTGCCATCTACCAACCAACTATGTTTGAACAATGGGTTTTTGGAAAATTCTTCACATCAAGGAAATGCACTAGCTTGTTCATGCTTTCATAATTAGTCATAGGTTTGCCTTCAACTAACATGTGGGAACAAATACAAAATTTCACCAATTTTTTCTTCCTTTCACCAACAATAACATGGCAAATTTGGTTAACAATGGTTCATTTTTTATGGAAAAATACATACATTCATTCTTAGCATGGACAAAATCCTTGTTCATGTAGTATTGAATGACTTTACAAACTCTTGCAACTAAAGGTGTATGCACTCTAAGGTGGCTCATTTTTGACAAATGTTCCATTCCCTAAAAGTTTTAGAATGGCAGTTTATTGTAATATCAATAATTTAGTGGGGAATTACATGGTGATTAATGAACTAAAAAGCTCATATGAAAAATAAACATCTTAAAAAATTATTTAATGTACATGTTAAAAAAATAAAAATTGAAATCCACCCAAAAATGATTATGATATGGACTTATGAAAATATGGCTTATTTTAGGCCATTCAAAAGTTTTTTTGGTTAAATTTTTTCTAATAATTTTTTTGCACATATGTTTTTTTTTTTTTAACATATCACATAGTGAGTCCTTATAATATATCCTAAATAAAATTCATACATGAAAATGCATGTATATAGAGGCACAAACATCAAACTAGTCCATATTTTTCAACTTCAAAAGTCTGTTACTACATATTTGGTGTATATATGTTGCAATTTTTTTATTGATGTCTTTTTTTTCAAGTTGAAAATCTAAATCTAGCCACAAATTTGGAAAATTAATGTTTTTTATGCCATGTTAATAACATATAAATGCATGCACTACAACAAAAGGTGTTCATGTATGCTAAGTGATTTCATTAGCTTTTGAGTGAATTCACTTGTATTAGTAAACAGGGACTAGTTGGAAAGTAGTGAATTCACTAGTCTTTGTAAATAGGGACTAGTTGGAAAGTAGTGAATTCACTAGTCTTTGTAAATAGGGACTAGTTGGAAAGCAGTGAATTCATTGGTCCAATGAATAGGGACTAGTGAACTACACCCACATTTTGTAATAATGACACCAATGGTGACTCTACCAAAAATTGGATTATGACACAAAGAATGAACCATTTTATCTTACAACCACCTCTAAAGCTTTCCTTCTCCCATTGTGTTTCCAAAGGCAGTTCAATTTAAAGGCCAATAACTTTTCCCTTTATCTCGGTACAAACCTTACATTTGACTTGATGCATTTTGCCATGTGCATCCACCATCGATTTAACCCATGGCAATTTAACATTCTAAACATCTTGAAACACCTTATTTACTTCACACACCTTTTGTTTCATCTTAGTATTTTCAACATAAATGCACATGTTAGCATTATAAAAAGGTTCAAGTTCAAAAAGGATAGGGTTTAGAGGTTGGTTGCTAAAGGATGTTACATTTAGTATAACAATTCGAGAAGAGAAATGATGGAATTTGAAGTTTTGGGGAAGGTGCAACTTGATGCCATGTTAAAAAAAGAATCACAATAACGTAAAATAGTTTGTAAAACCTACAATAACAATCTCTAACTTTGTTGTCAATAATCAACGAACCTTAACTCTATTGTCAGTAACCAATAAACCTTAAAACTCTACACTAGCAATAGGTATACACTGCAACTAGCAAACCCTAAAGCTTTACACTATAATTTGTATAGTATAATTAGTAAACCTTAAAAGCTTTACACTACATAATGTAGTTTGTAGACTGTAATCATTAAACCCTAAAACTCTACACTACACAATGCAATCTATAGAGCAAATAATAAACCCTAAAGCTCTACATTGTAGTTTGTAGACTTCAACCATTAAACCTTAAACCTTTGGATTGTGCACTCTCCAATTTATCAAAACCTTTAGAGTTTGGAGTGACACACTAACAAATTTGGAATTTGGAGTCTAAAGATAAAAAACTTAGAGAGCACCAAACCTTGAAATCAATAGGATGTGAAATAATAAACTTGATCAAACCTATTACTTGATTGAAGCTCAATGAAAACCCTAGACCTTTAAATCACACTCAAAACCATGAATTGAAGGTTATCAAAAAAATATGGAGATTTAAAAATACTTCCATTATAAATCCTTAAAATGCCAAGTTGTTAGTTCACCTATTGAAGATTGTAAGAGATTTCAAAATCCATAATTGAAATTGTCCATCAATAATTACTATTGAATCATAGTACACAACAAAGTGCACACACAAACTAGTGAACCACTAAACTCTAGTGCACACTGCATAATGACACAAACCACTAATGTTCATCACATTACATAGTATGTAATGCACACATTACAAATTCCAAAATCCAAAATCATAGATTGTACCAACTTGCAAAGAGAAAAGAAGGCAATGTCACAATGGGTTAGGATTTTGGAATAGAGATCATATATTTTTGGAGAAAGATTTGGCTTTGGCAATAATTGATCAACAATCGCCAACCAATGATGATTTCAACTTGCAAATTGCATGGCACAATGATGCATCATAACCTTTCAATGCACAATGGCGCTTTACAAATTACAGTTCATGATTCTTAAATCCTCCCAAGCTTGACACGGCATTTTGAACGGTCGATTAAGTGGTTTGATCCAAGCTGTTGCTTTAGTTAACTACTTGTAACTTGCAAAGTTACAAGTTATAAATTATAGTCATGATTCACCAACGTGTTTTGATTTTTAAACAACTGTGATGTTTGAATGGTTGATTAAGTCATCAAATCCTTATAGCTGTGGCCCATGCCCCATTGCACATCATGAAACCAAATCCTAACTAAAACCTTCATAATTATAAAATCTAGCAAGCTCAAGCAAAGGGTCATAATTAGTGATTGTGATCCCACCTTCTTCATACTTGACAACAAGTAATGGAAAAGAGATGATGGCCGTTGTAGTCTTGGCAAAGGAGGAAAATGATCAATGGTAGATTGTGACATTGGATGGCTTGATGGAGCCATTTTTCAATTGGGATTGTTATGGCTTGCCACTCATGGAGAAGGGGATTAAGGTTTAAGGGGAATTGCAGGCAAAATATTTATTCTAGTATGTAAACCTTTAGTGGATTTGCCCCTTTTTTAGCTTTATTTTTTAGCCATAGAAGTAAAAGGCCACCTTTCTAGGTTTATTTTATTTTATTTAGTTTCATTGAGAAAAGTGGTTCGATTATCAATACCTTTCACACCATAGCTCCAAATAGTCTGAAACTAGGTGATTGCACCCCTATCCATCAAGAAACACCAATAATGCGACATCAATTGTTGTGGTTAGGGAGATTTAAACATGACAAAACAAAACAAACTACATTGCTTCATAGATAGATTCCATTCAATGTATTTCAATTTAATTGTCAAAGTAAAAAATTTGAATCCAATCCAATTAAACCATTCAATTTAAGATGCATGTAATGTCATTCGATATTTTCATTTAAATACAGCTTAATTTTCACAAAATCAATTCATTTTTTTTATCAATCAATTAATTGTCCACAACAATGTGAAGCCCAAATTAACATGTAGATATATTAATGTGGAGGTGGTTTCACAAATTGACAATTGTTATGTTGAATATTATGTTCTAGAATTCTTTTAAAGTGGTGAGATTTCACTTGTAGCAATGACGCGCTCCCAAGTTCTTAATTAGACCCAAGATGGGTTTAAGTTACTCAAACAGCGGAATTGTGAGGAACTCGAGGCACGCTCCTAGCTCTTAGCACTAGAAAGGGTAGAGGGGTATGCTAAAGTTCCGAGATGGGACTAGGAAGAGTGACAAGCTTTAGTTATTTACTTGAACCTACATCAAACCAACCAACAAGTTGGTTAGTTCACTTTCTAGAACACTTTTAATGCTAAGACAAACCATGGGCAACTTTGTACTCACAAGACTCACCACGGCCCGAACTCGTGGGAAGCCAGCACCTTCCCCCATATAGTATTTTCTACACCTTTCCGTGACACCCACATCCAAATCGCTTTTTGTCTCGGGACTCCCTAGGAGGAGTCTCAAAATTGTCCCAATTTAGACTCTCGGGACTTTATGAGGTCATAACTCTTTGCTCAGACCTTCGATTGGGATGAAGTCTAAAGCAAACTTGTAGTTCTCCTTGAGACTTTTGAACGATGTGTCACACTCCACCTACACACATCGAGGTTGAGTCGATTCCCGACTTTTAGTGGTCGGGAGTCAAATTGCTAGTTTGATTCCCAACCCTTCTTTTTGCCATAATGTTTGTTATAGATGTCCAAATGGCCCATACGAGCCCATTTTCGACATCTACACTTTGATAGCTTTCCAATGATATAAAGAGCACCCCAATGCAAGGTGTTTTGACCCCTGAAATTGACCTCTGAAATTTTAGGAGTCGCGAAGGACTCTCAAGTCCCCATTTCAGGAGTGTGAATTTCATCCTCACACTCTCTTAAAATAGGGTTGCGACAAGCATGCTGGTATGACTAAGACAATGCAACCCTTATAATAATTTCAAATATCTTGTATATATTTGTTTCATACCAACCAAAAATCAATCTTAAACCCAATGCTAGTGTGACCTGAAAACAATGTCAGCTATTTTTGGGTCAAGGCTTCTTGGACTGCTCTGAACTATTGCAGTGTGTTTCAATGGCACTAAAAAAGGAAAAGAAAATAAAATTTACTATGTTTTAATTTTTGTGTGTTTTTGGTGGCTTGGCAGGATATGACGAAGGAAGTAGGTGATATTATTTTGGAGATGGAAGAAAATATGAGCAACCCAATGATAACTTTTCAAGGCTTGGTGGATCAAATTTCTATAAAGTGATTAGTAAGGGGGATTTTGAGGAGAATATTTAAGGCTTCTGAGGAAGGACTTGGGCATCATATTTTTGTGTAGAAGTTTTTGGGGGATGATGAAAGAGAAGCTATGTTGTTAGACTTTTGAGGAGGATTAAAAGTGTGGTCTTTGATTTTGATTTTGGGTTGTTGCAAATAAAAGAAGTTGCGGGAATGAGGTTTGTAGATCTTTGTCTCAAGGGAAAGTACAAAAATAATCCGTTGCGTAATGTATTCAAGGAGGTAGAGTATCTATCTTAGAATAGGGTATGATGGTTGAGCAGGGGGAATGATGACAAGTTCTAAAGGTCTCGAGAGCAGCCAACAACTCTTTTCAAGAGTCTATGTTTGTGTTTTGTTTGTATCTGGGTTTTGTTATCTTGTTTTTCAAGAGCAAGTACCTTGATTTTGGGAACTCCAAAAGACTACAACAGTCCATTGAGTCTACAAGGTCGATCACAGAAGGGATGGGTGTAGTTTTTTGTAAGGATTCTTGAAGCAAGGACTTGGGGAAGTCAATGTGTTATATTCTTGTTTTTTGTCTTATCAAATGGAACAAGGGTGTCAAGGAAATTTGATCATGTGATTTGTGTGGGTCTGAGGACTTTGAGAAAAGAGGCCAGTGGGTTCAAGTGAATGAGATCAGAGTGATCTGACCCCCTGAAAACCTCAAGCCTCTCTATGATGAAAAAGGCGATTTCTTTGCTAGTTTCTGGACAGAATTTAGGTGGCCACTAGCTCGAGCCAGTGTGAAGTTTGGAGAGTGTATTTGCTATTTAGTATATATGTGTTTTGCATTTTGTTTGTTTGTGTCCTTGTTTTTTGGTGACACTAGACAATATCGAAATTTGAAAACCTTGGAACCAATGTGGCTTAAAAGCAAATTTAATGGGTTACTACACAAACATTAATGTTTTGAGTTTTGAAACTTTCACCTAAGGTTGCTTGTGGATGGTGACCCTTAAACCTTTTTGTGTTTTCAATCATGAAGAAAAATGGCAGTGGTGGTCCTATGGCATGCAAGGAATTTAAAAAAGGAATAGTCATAATTGTGTTTTTAAAATTTTAGTTTGTTGTTTGTTGCTAAGAATTCAATGGTGTTGGTGGTGTTGGATGAATTGGTGATGTAAAAGAGGAAGAGAGGTGGATAAATGAAAAGAAAATTGAAAGATTGACAATTTAGATGTTCTTATATAAATAAATAAATAAATAAATTTAAGTTTAGTGTGATCATTCTATGGAGGAAAGGTTGTATCCTATTTCACTTTTGCTATGCAAAAAGTGAAATCCAAATATTATGTTTGGAATGCAAAGTGAGTAGAAAGTTGGTTTTGTATTTTGAGTTCGTTAAGAATAGAAAAAAGGATGGAGATGATGAATGAGTCTACCTTCAAGGTCTCCTAGATCCTACATTTGCAAAGAAAACATAAAAAGAGTTGAGAAGATGAGTGTGGTTATTATAGCCCTAACATATGTGTTATGAGGATTTGTGTAAAGAGTCTATGATATAAGTTTGGGAATCAGAATGAATTGGTGAGAAGATGGGAAATGTAGGATGGGAGGCATATTGGGATGCAATATTGGTGAAAGAATGCGGTGGTGAGTATTGTTTAGGGGAGAAGAGAGAAATGAACTCTTGATAGTAGGATATGAAGAGTAGTAATTGATAGTAGTTGATGAAGATATGTTTAGAGAAGAGCTTGCTCTATGCTTGAGAATACAATAAAAAATTTGGTTTATGTTTAGAGATAGTGTGTGTGCAAAATCATTTGTGTTGTCAAGCAAACTCAAGATAGCAATAGCAACTATGGGATGATACCTGGATAGGAAGACCAAGAGAGATCCAATTCTTGCTTTCTGATTGTGAGATACTTGTGCCTATGCATGTGGCTATCTCTTGTGCTTGACAAATCATGTCAGACTGTGCCTTAATGTTCCAGAATGTCATGTTTACGGGTTGTGTTACTGAAATGTTGCATCTGGACCATGTAGCCAAGTCAATTGAATAAAGTGTGTATGTGCAAATGACGTAGGCAGCACACTATGAGATGTTCACACATAGTCATCAAGCTTCATTGGGCCTTTCTTTTGGTTACAACAATACCAAGACCATGCTCCAGTATGAAAACTGATAAATAGGCTGGCACAAAAGCTTATTATTAAAGAACTCAAGAGGTACCCGGGACCAGACTGGTATGAAAGTTTTATGAAAGTTTTGGAAAACTTGGAGCCTTGATACCAACACCAGGCTCTGGTTACACAGGGGTTTTCATTTTTTCAATTTTGTGGTGTAGCCAAAACTGGCAATCATCCACAAGAAATCAATATGCCAAAAATTTGTATATAAGACCAGATATTAAAAGTAGAAAATTTTAAGAACCAAGTTTTATATTTCTGCTAGCTGCTGGAAAGTGTTGTACAAATTCTGGCCATTGTTACTTTTATTATTTAAAAATCTGGCGAAATAGGGCCATTCTTTTTCACCAATATCCTTTGCATATGTTGAAATCATATTTTGTAGGTCCCAAAAAAAATTCAAAAATTTTTGGCCCCCAATAAAAAAACACACTCTAGGCTAGGCTAGGCGGGTATGAAAATTGACACCTAGATAGATAAGTTTAGATGGGGAGTTTGTGCCTAGTTCCGCGATCGACAACTGCAGTGTTGAATCCTTTTTATTTTTAAAAAAAAATTATTCCTTTAGGGTGGTGACTTTTTGCTTGCTCACTAGAGTGTTTGTTTGTTTGTTTGTTTTTGTTTTGTTTTATTTTCTTTTGGCGGAAACGTTTCCATCGTTTGACGTATTCAGCTAGTTCCCCTTGCAACAGGGTCCCACCATGCACAACGTTTTGCTACACCAAGAAACAGTTTTTGTTGCCTAATTTCCACATAATAATATCAAGCGCAGCCTTCACAATTCCATAACCAAAACAAAACCCACCCCCCCGCCCAATTTTTTTTTTTTTAAACTTTAAAAAAATTTAAAAAACTTAAAGTCATCATCATCATCAAATTAAGAAGAAGTAAAAATATTACTATAATTTCTACGACTAATTTGCACATCACAAGACTAGTGCAATCGATCACACGTTGTTGGCGTTATCGATGGTGTTATTGTAGAAGCTTTTAAATACTAGAAATTGAAGCTTTTGTGTTGTGTGTGTGTGATTTTCTTCGCTTTTGTGTAGTTTTGGTGTTGGATCGAGGAGGAAAAGGAGGAGGAGGTCGTAATTGAATATTGGTAATTTTAAAGGGTTTTGATTGTTTATGTGTGTGTGTGTGTGTGTTGTGGAGAGGGAAGGGGGGCGAGGACGGTGGTGTTGTGGAGGTTGTTATGGTCACAAGATGGGCTTAATATAGACGGCGATGAATGAAGGGCGAGATGTGCGGGGTTGGACGCGGTGGGGTCCGATGGGCGCCCATCGAGACCATCGAGACGCGCGTGAGAGTGCGAGTGGTAGTGGTCGTGGTGGGGTTGCGGCCGCACCCCCAGTGCGCGCTGTAGATGCGGGGTTGAGATGGTGGAGGACCCGGGCTCTCCCCCCCCTCCTTCCTCCCCCGCGCACACCCGAGCGGGACCACCACCACCATGATCAGTCCGTCCCTCCGTCGTCATAGTCGCAACTGCAGCGAATGGTGTGACCGTGCCAGCGCCAAGAACGGGCGCCAACTCATACGCCGATTGCCTGTTCAAGGGTGACCCCAACATACCAACACACGAAAGGGTGCGCAACCGAAGGGTGTGGAACGGAACTGATGCTTGTTTTCTCCTGTTCCTGTTGCCATGTCGTGTATGCGTGTGTTGGTGTGTTCCTTTCGCTGTGGTGATGGTGGTGCAGCAGGCTGTGGTGATTGTTTGTTTATTTGTTTTCTCTTGTAGTTCTTTGTTTTTGTTGTTGAATATGGTCGTGGGTTCATCAAGCTTTGTGCATCATGGATTGCTGCAGATATTCTACTTCTTATAACTAGAACTAGTGGTGAAGCTGCTGCAGCAGCAGCAGCATCCGGCCCCCATCGAGCTGCCTTCTTCTGCAAGCCTTAGTTTGTTTCGATTGGAGAGAGTTCATCTAGAGCAGGAAGAATCCTTGTGCAGGTTGACAGAGAATTTCTGTATCAGCTACTGCACGGAATCCCATCCGCCGGGGCCACTAGAAAGTTCCAGCAAAGTCTGAGGAGATACATAGTCGTAGGTAAGTGTTATATCGATAATTATGGAGCTGCACAGCTGCAGGATGATGATAAGAAGGTTGAATACAGAAGCTCCTGCTGCTGCAACTTATGCGGGGTGATCACGGTATCGCGTTAATCTCATAGTTATATAAGAACTCACTTGTGTTGCCGTCAGTCCGCACACCCGACCGCGTTGTTTTTCCAGACTTAGCAGCTAGCGCTCGATCGTGGAGGTTGCAGCAGGGGTCGGCCGGATGTAAATTTCTGGGTCGAAACGCGTTGCGAGAGATTAAAGGCTAGCTCGTGGGGGTTACTCATCATTATCATCATCATCATCAAGCGGAACTTGCGGAATCTCTGACCATTGCGCCGACGCTCCTCAAGTGTAATTGTGGCGCAAGAACTCATGATGGATGTGTGAATCTAGAGGAATACTTGCTGCCTCGTAAGACCCTGAATCCTCGACTGGTGCTGTATCTGAGAGAGAGAGAGAGAGAGAGAGATGAGTTGATTGGCAAGAAGTTACAAAGAAAGAACATATTCATGTTCAGGGCGGTGGCGGCTTATCCAGATTTGCTAGGAGAATTGCAGCTGAGATATTAGTCTGAGGGAAGAAAAGCACACAGTACGTGATGGATATGGAAGCTGCTGGTGGCATGAATTCGATTTCCTTTGATCGATTGTCACAAAACAAAAAGGAGCTAGGAGCGCTTGAAATTGTTTGTTGTTGTTGTTTCTACTCCTCCTGCTGTTCCGTGTCTTGCTAGGGATATTGCCAAGAATATTCATGGTGTTGCAGCTGCACTAGTGTTGTTGCGATCGGCGATTTCTTCTGACTAGCTAGCTGCCGCCACCTTAATTCTCTGTGACTTTCTTGCATTACATGAATTCGTTCCTCATGCTGCTTGTTCCTGTGGATCACAAAAAACAAATTCTGGAACTGGAACGTCTCATGGGAATTATATTAAGATCATTTGAGCAATCCTGCTCCTCGTTTAGTGCTCTTCAGGAACGGTGCTACGTAGATTCTTAGAGGGCAGTGTCTGAACAGCCGTGACAACTGATTTCCAGGTATCTATGGTGTGGGGTTGGGAATAGACGACGAGCGTCGGACTGTCGAAAGAAGCGCCGGCCTGCTGTCCAAAGCTGGAGCACAACGTTGCTGTACTGTACGTGCACTACCCTTGAGCAGCAAGTAAGCTTTGTACCCCACCGCCCAAGAAGGCAGAGCTAATTCAACCTCGCACTAGCTGAATGAGCTCCGTCTCATTCTGGATCATCTTGTTAGATCACAACACTTTTGCTTGCAAGAAGCTGATCTGCAGACGCACACTCAGGACGTATTATCTAGAATTGTGTGATTCAAGAGGACATTTCTGCTACTGTCATTGCAGTTAGGATCGAAGAACTTCTCCTTGAACCAGGATTTAAGGTTTTTCACAGCTTCACCAGATCAGAATCTTTAGTGCCGGGCTGCAGGTCAAGCTTGGGAGCTAGCTGGAGATTGTTGAACTTAGCCTGAATTATTGAAGAGCTAGGTCTGCGACAAAGAAATCTTTGGTAGATACACGTCACTTGGAATCAGGAAGAACGTTTCAAGTTCCTTCCCCTAGACACTGGTCAACACCCTGCTGGACGAATTCTAGGTTAACTGCTGCAGGTCCGACCCACATGCACCATGAAGGTTTTTGTCTTTTGATGAACCCTGCTGATCAGACGGCCTATATGGGAAATCTTCAGAGCAATTCAGCTTGAGTATTTCAGAGCTGCTCTTTGGAAGCTTAATTAGTAGAAGCTTGAGACCAATGTTGTTGTGAACAGAAGTCGTGAATATTTTGTTTGTGTTGCGATTGTTGTGATTTTTTTCCCTTCCTAGGCTGATCAGCTGCAGTGCTCGAAATCCTTCCGGTGCTGGAAACCGCGAACTAGGTATAAGCCGCGAGTAGCTAGATACCTAGCGAGCGATCATGGGAAGGGTGAAATTGGAGATCAAGAAGATCGAGAATCCCACCAACAGGCAGGTGACATACTCCAAGCGACGCAATGGGTTGATAAAGAAGGCGTACGAGTTGTCCGTGTTGTGTGACATCGACGTCGCCCTCATCATGTTCTCGCCCTCTGGAAAGCTCACGCAGTATTGCAATTGCAGGTTTGTCGTCGGATCTTGCTTCATGAGTTCTTTTGTCTTGGCTCTAGTAGCAGCTACTAGGGATAAATTCAGCAAAACAGTTTTCGAAAAACCACCTTGGTGCTGATCCTAGAGCAAGCAATTCCAGAGAGACCAGCGCAGAGACACACAGACCTAGATACAGATACCGCGAGATCTAGAGAGCCTTGAATTGCTTTGATTGGCAAGAAAGTTTTGCACAAGCCCTAGAAAGGTATGACATCCCAGTGGTGAAGACCTCGATGCTGGAGCCTTGAATGTTGTGTTGTGGGGATGATGTTGATGGGGTTCCGCTGATCCTGGCTGCAGTATTGAAGATGTGATCACGCGTTTTGCGAACTTACCATTGCACGAGCGCAACAAAAGGTGTGTGCACTATTGTACTCCGTAACTTCCATGATCATCTTCCTCTCTAGACTATATCTTCTAGTGCTTCCCGCTGGTAACTCATATTAAGGAAGGGAAAAAAAGAAAAAAAAACCCAGTCTGCAACTTTCTTTCCGAGGAGGACTAGAACTTCTTCGAGACTGCCACCAGGTCGCACCTCGAGTGGATGCAGAACTTGACCAGCTTGAAGTACTTAGACATTATGTTGATCAGCAAGAGTTCCAAACAGTTGTAGATCATGGTGGTTGGGTTCATGCATAGAGCTCGGATGCTGATGATGATGATGACTAGAGTGGATCCGATGGCTTCTGGTGGGGGCGCAGTTTTGAAGATATGTTGACTCGCTTCGCGAATTTCCACATGCACCACGATCGCAACAAGTACACTAGGTGTGTGTAGTGCACCATGACCAACCTTAATCATCCTCAGGGAGAAGAAAAGTTTTCGAGGTTGCTCTTGATGAAGTAGATCAGTAATATATACTATTCTGTCCAAGTCGAAGCTTGCACAAGCAGCTTTGTTCGAAGTTCTTAATCTAAGCTTATACTAATTGCTCTACAAGTTCTTCACAAAACACAAGTCGCACCAGCAGTTGAGCAGCTCTCGATCGGCGCTGGCTGGTCCTAGCAATGCGACGGCTACTTGTAGTACCGTGATTCCTGCAAGCTAGCTGCTGTTCAATGCATGACAACTGCAACATGCATCAGTTGATGATCCCTTTGAAGTTGAAACTATAATGTGACTTGCAATATATGTGACGCATTTGTCTGTCTATGTGGGATGTGATCCTTGCCATCGCGGATACTATTGATGACGATCATGGATGCATCCTCAACGACTTCAACCATACAGAAAGAGCGAGAATCTGGAGGTACTAAGCTTTAAAATTCAACGAGTTGCTGTGCCCTTTCAAAGACCTTCTCTAGAAGCTCTTTGAAGACCTGTAGAAATCGCCCACATGAATCAGTCTTCTTATTGCCTGTACAACAAGATTGTGCGAAAAATGAATGAAAACAAGTTGTACTTGTAAGTTTACAGAATCGAGTTCATCAAGTATGCAACAGGTTCAATTCATTTAACCCAGTCTGAAGCTTGATAATTGTGCAGTATCTACACAAGGCATTGAAGAAGCTCTCAGGAGAGAAGGATCTCGCGTTAAATCAACAACTTGCTTCTGGATCAAGGTACGATCAGGCAAGACGAGCATCGAAACTGTAGCTTCTGAAAGCAATTCAGGATCCTCCTGCTGCAGCAGCTCGATCATCGATGGGTGTTTGAGCTGTTGGTCTAGAGCTTACTTTCTCTCTAAGATTTGGTGTAATGTTGTTGTCGTTGCTGCCGAGCAATTCTATATAGCTATGGCTAGATGCGAACTAGAGAAGTCTCTCCGAGGAGAAACTGTTTAGACTGCTGTTCTTGACTTTGATTCAAGTCATGGCCGGCCTGGTGGGGAATTTTGTTGTGCATGTGTGTTTGTGGTTGCGGAGTTCTGAACTACTACATTTGAACAACATTGCAGCAAAAGCTACGAAGTTGGAGTGTTACAAGATGAGGTGAAGAAACTAACACATGAGAAAGACCTGCTACAACAACGAGCAAGGTGAAAGTCTAAGTCTACCCGCATGATTCAACTCCAGAGCTTCAGAATCCATTCCTTTACAGTTATATCTGAGCTTGCAGTGTGTCCCTTTGTATCTCGGTTTGGTAAACTTAAACCTGGGCATGATTCAACTAGAGAGCTTCAGAATTCCTTTACAGTTAGAGCTTGCAACGTGTCCCTTTGTATCTTGGTTCAATGATCTTAACTTGCAGTTAAACTGCTGCACAAGCCGATTAGTTAGATTTGAAAAGGTTACTACAAGGGGTCTACAGAGTATTGGAAATGTAGAATTCACATGCTGTTGTTGTTGTTGCGGTGGGGTGGGGGTCTCTGGGAATCAATTCAATCCATGGATATGCAGGTTCTTTCTAGCAGACGAGCAAATCATTCAAACTGTTACATCCGTGCAGCAGCTTGCAAACATGGAGACAGAACTAGAACAAGCTCTTGAAAGAGTGCGACGACACAAGGTACATCATTTTCAATTACTGAAGAGTTATAATATAGTACATCTCTGAACCAAAAGCTCTAAGAAGAGTTTGTCCATTGCACTTTGCCACATCAGATCTTGAAATCTTAAATTCTGTCTCCTTGGAACCTCCACAGATCTATGAAAATGTTTGAGCACCATAAACATTCTAGAATTCATCAACAATTTTGTGTAATTTGGTGTGTTTGTGGTTTCAAACAGAGCCTCGTCACCAATGCTTATGATCAAGCTGCGAATGCCATGCAGAGACAGGTACCTCATTGTTGTCATTGAAGCTTTGTTGTTGTTTGTTGTTGTTGTTGTGGCTTCTCTGAACAAATCAATCTTTGGATAGACTTCTGGAATAAATTTTTCTTTTTGGAATAAATGCCTTAGGGTTCCTTTAGATAGGTAAGAAACGTACTATTGAAACAATGTGAAATTAGAAAAAATAATGCACATTGGTGAAAAAGTATCTTATCTTCTATCATCCAACTAAAACCATTAAAAAAATTCAACAATTTTATAATGGGTTTTGTTGCTACAATGGATTTTGTTGCCAATTTCCAATGTCCAACTGTGACAGGGTAATTTCATTCTTTACTTCATTGGGCCTTCTTCACCTCCCAGGGCTCTAGGGTTTGCTGCTGTGTGCAATGTGATCTAGTTTCATAGAGAAGAATTTTGACAAGTAGGGATCATGATCAAGTTTGAATGTTAAAGAATGTTATGATCGGCTCTGACCAATTTTGTTGTTGCTTGACAGCATGAGTTTATGGGCAACATGCAGTTGATGGCCATGCAACGAGGGGGAGCCATGACAGGTGCACAACAAGCTGCTGCTGCAGCTTCCTCATTTTTGCAATGGAATATGCCAGAACAACAGCGAGATCAACCAGCAATTCTTCAAGACTTTATGGAGCATCAGTCCAATGCAGCTTCCCTTCTCCCAGCTCAGATGTCCAGGTATCACTATCCTATCCATCTCTATGGCCACAAATCTCCTCAAGAACACATGATTCTTGTGTGCATCAACAACCTTGCTCAATTCTGCTTGAACCTCCACTCAATTCTCAAACAGCTTCCTCATAGCACATAGCATCTGTTGGTCTTGGAAGTTCCTTGTGTTTCAGATTTTTGGTGGAACTTGAAGGTGTTTTTTGGGTGCATACGTGTTGGACATCAGGGAATTGGGAAGTAACAGCGGACTTGCAAGCACATCCGGTTTCTTTCCAGCTGCATCACAAACTAAACTGGAAGGTGGTAATAGCATGGTGGCATTTGCTGCTGCCACTACTTCCAGCAGCAGTGGGGCTACTGCAGCAGCAGCAGACGGAGTAGCTGAGACTTTCCTGAGTCCAACTGAGCAACAACAACAGCATGGCAGTAATGCCAGTGTTCCATGGCATTCTTCAGGTCATCAATCACACCATCATCATCAACAAGCCTACTCAGGATCACAATACCCAACAGCATACTTCAGCCAGGTATAAAACAACATGATCACAAAACTTCCTCAAACCTCAAACTGTGATCATCCCAATGCTCTCAAGTAGTTGCCACCACTTTCATGAAAATCTTGCATTTCTTGAGTCTTTCATGCATGGTCCTCATTCCAGCTAGAAGAAAGAACGTTAGAGCTTCATCAGCTTCATTGTTAACAGTCTAGACTTCCTGTGAATTTCTCTCTCCAGAATTCCGATGCATGGAAGTAGTTGGAGCATCGTGCAAGCTCTCTGAATGGCAGCAGCAGCAGCTGGATCATCTCTGAGCTTGTAGGAAAATTTCAAGAGCTTTTAAGGGGATCTAGAGCACAGTTGGCTGTGCCTGCTGGAAGTCAAGTCCTTGAACACAGATTGTGGATTTTGAAGGAGGAGGGACAACAATAGCAAATGCATTGCTGTGACATGCAATTTGAAACTTTGTATTTCTTCCCAGATTTTTTTTCCCCCACAAAGTGTAGAGAGATGACTGTCAGATTAGAGCACATCTTGATCACTGGATGCAATTCAGATCAGATGTCATGGGTTAGGGTTTAGGTTTCCAAATCAGTTCCTGGGTGGTGCATTATAGATTTTTTGGTTCAATAGTTTTTCCACAGGATCATCATCATCATCATCATCATCATCATCAAAGCTCTGCTACAACTTTTTGGGCTGTTGTAGAGCTCACATTGATTTGGGAAGTTGCTCAGAAAACATAAATTGAATTGGGTGCACATCCGGCTCTTTGAAGGAATCAAACCACCAAATTTTTTTGGGTGAATTTCATTGGCTTTCATGTTTGTGATAGTTTGAGCAATAATTACCCTGTGATTAGCTCAAAGTTAGAATGTTTGATATCATGGACCTCAGTGTCCTTTATTCCCCACCTGCTGCTGCCTTGATAAGTTGGCAACACACAAAACTCAGATCCCACAACACTTGAGAAAGGTCAAGCACTATCCAAAGAAATGTGTTTTGAGTCTTGTTGAGTACGATCAGGTAGGAGCAGATGAACAGTGGAGTGAAGTTGCAAATGGTAGGTTGATAGCCACTACTCTTACTTGGTATCTTTTCAGTGGCAACTGATGGTTAAAATATTGATCACTCAAAAAGCATATGTTGCTCAAGTCTCAACCCATATGCACACTTGTGCATGCTCACATACAACATTGATTACACAAAAACCTTGTGTTGCTCAAGCCTCATCACATGTGCACATTCATGCACATGTGCACAAAAATATTGATCGCACAAAAGCTTTGCATTGCTCTAGCCTCACACTATGGGCTTGGCTCTGCCTCACACGGCCCGTATTTCCATGAAGCCCCCCCTCAGGCTTTACCCTACACTTAAACAACCCATGGAGTTAATCAGGTGTGTTCTAAAATCCTCAAAGAAATGGTATTACATTCATAAACAGTAATTAGTACACATAATGAACTGAAATGAATATTAACAGCCAATTCAGCAAACCGTTGCATGAGATGTCTGTAATTGTGCTACTCAATTATTGATTACACAAACTTGTGAAGACGTTTGGTATTTCTCTTTGGATCAGCTCCCTCTCTTATACCCACATTTTGGTTCCATCACTTGAATGGGTTTAGGGGCCTACCCCATTGAATGAACCCATGATATGCTTCTGGACCAACTTGAATCAAGTAATGCTTCAGATACTCACTTGGATCCTGACCAAAATCTCACTCCCAGTATGATGGATCAAAGACCTAAACACATTGGAGATTCACTTGAAAGTGTTGGACTCTGAGATTCATTTGATCTATAAACCCCTGATGTGTTCAAACTCTGCCACACAAATGCCTATGTACATCTAGAACTAAACTCCTGAATTGAAACTTCTTAACTGATAACAGACCATATACAGCAACTGTCCATGTCCCACAATCTGCAGAGTATGCCCATGCCTTCCCATAACCCACTGAGGTCCTCCCACATTTCAACACAAGGCCACATATGAAGAAGACTCAAACAAATGCACTCCATGTGTGCATTTGTTTGAGTCTTCTTCATACTGGGACTCAAAGTTGCACTTGAATGTTTGCAGACAGAAGCAAGTTGGAGTGCAAACTTTTAATGAGTCATTTTCAGTTTAGGGTGGTGTGAAGATGATTAATGAAAGGCTTACGAGAGGAAAGTGTTTCCTTCCCTGGAATAGTTAGGTTCGTTTAGTTATCTTTTATATGTTTTAGGTGCCTCCTAGTGATGGAGGGAAATGCATTCAAGTGTTGGAGGTGCTTGGTTGGTTTGTTGTTGGTTCCTAATGTGTGGTGTGCAATGTTGGTTCTCATCCATTGTGAAGTTCTGCTCTTGAAAGTGTGTGTGGTGGTTGGAAGATGATGATTGGTATGAGAAATTAGTGATGGTAGAAATGGTGTTTGGAGATGAGATTTAACGAGGTGATCACTATTGTTGGAAAGATCATCATTTGACATTGGAAAGAGCTAAGTGTCTTACTATTTTCTATGATTTGTGTAATATGTACATGCTAAAACCAAGGGAGTATGTCCTTGAAGCAAGTTTGAAACAGTTTGGCTTCCATTAGGTTATCATGTTTTCTTCGGTTGCGCATGTTGTCGATGAAGGTCTAAACAATGCTTATAAAAATAAAAAAAGGAAGTATGTGGTGGGAGATGATGAGCATAATAGAGGAATATAAAAAGGAATAAGGTTACAACATTTGTTAAGGAAACAAAACGATGTGGGAATAAACTGGGAAAATTTGACAGTGATGTGTCAAGGTTCTATCACCAAAGCATTGGATAGGTGTTTTGTTGTTGTTTGAATATGTAATCTATTGGTCATGAAAAGGAGTTCGGTTCATTCTGTGGTAACAGCCCAAAGTTCATTGAATATTTTTGTGAAGTGTTATTGAATGGGGTGAAGACCATGAACTAACAAAGTTAATGTATGTTCACTTGAAAATTTCTTGAGAGTAGTGATTCAGGGCAGAAAGTTGGGAGAACAAATATTCATGAGTCTAAACCATTTGTCGATACACATAGGGATCCTATGGATGTTTGTGATTGAGTGATAATGCTAAAAGTTGGGCTTGAAATCCCTTGATGTCTTGAAAGAAATTCCAAAGGTATTTTTTCCCATCACTATTTTTTCTTTATGTAGTCTGCATAGAATAATATTGTTAGATTATTAATTGACTGATGCAGATTAGAAGAGAAATAATTCAAGTGTAAGCCATGATCTTGACATGGTGACATTCAATATTTTGATGATGTAATGGTTGAATGTGTGTATCATTGAATTTCCAAGTACTGACTTTTTAATACACACCCTAACTTTGGGCCAAAAACAAGGTTGTTTATGAACTTGAGGTGAACCTTGGGGTGGACATGGTACAAAGGAAAAAAAAAAAAAGTGAATCACCTTGAGTTTAAATGTCTTGCTAACAAAATGATGTGTGAAAGATCTTTTAAGTGTGAAGTTTTTTTTGCGTCAAAATGCTTCAAACATGAAAGTTCAAACAATGAAGGGCATGAGGTTTAGGGTGAAAAAAACAACAAGAAACTCCAAAGCTCTCTATTAGTTTTTAGTTTGAGATTTAGGCAAAAGAAAGTGTGAGAGGCTTCACAAAAGGAAAAACATGTGAAAGATTTCAAAAGAGAAAGTGTGTGTGAGAACGTTTGGCATGGAGGCGCTCTAGCTGGTGAGCTCAAAGGTGGACAACAACATGGAGTTTGCATGAAGAGAGAGGGTAACAAAGTGGAGAACAAAGGTCTATGGATGGTTATTGGTCTTGGATTCTTTGATGTTGCACACCATATTTCCTTTAAACAATACCATCTCCCATCACAATGGTACTATTAGTTCTTCCTAACCTCAAGAATGTAATAAGTTGACCAAAAAGTTTGGTAACCTTTTTTTCCACAATATAATGCTTGGTCGATGCACATTTTTGTTCTGAAGCTGGTTGTAGATCTTGAACTAACTCATGGAAAACCCATGAGCATTTGTAATCATCCACAACTCAAAGAACCCAACAAGATTGGATCTACACCTATAAGTCCTCAACCATAGTGGCCTTTTATAGCAAAGCAAGCCCTAGCAAATGAAAGACTTGCATCCTTAGAAATATTGTGTGAACACCATCAATGTGCATGTTTGCCAAGGAACTTGAATGTTCATTGTCCAACAAAACGTTGAAGATTGCACAAGCAAACCCTATGACAAAGGTTTTTACACCCCAACACATATCAATATGAATTCAACTTATATGAAAGCTTAAGGAGTGAATGTTGAGCAATTTGAAGTAGGACAACAAGAGGATTGGGAACCAGCCTGAAGAACTAATCAACAATCAATCAAAAGGGAGTCACTTGTTACTTTGGAAGCACGTTGCAATGTTAAATCAATTTAGGAAATGATTGCCAAAGGCTAGATGCTTCACTTTGTTCAATGTTATACCTTGACTTTCTTGCAATGTGGTGTGGAATTAGTGAATGAGGTATACAGTAGTACCTTGGCAAGCTTCAGCACTAATTAAATTATTTGTAGAAATGTGAAATTTTCAAAAAAACTAAAATTTTCAAACAGAATATTTTTGTGACAAAAAAATATAGAATATTTTGAAATTTTGAGAATATTTTATTTTCGGTGTGGAATCTTCAATTGTTGATTAACCATTGGACAACCTTATGACAAGCTACCCCTAACTATGATACTTCAAAGCTATAGGGGTGGATGTGAAGGTAGAAAACTAATTACCCCCACTCACTTTGTAATTCTTGTCCCTAGTTTCCAACTTCACCCTAGTTAGTTTGGGTGACTTTACAGACAACCACTAACTGGGCATGAAACAGGGGATAGGGGGTCAAACAGAGGGTGAAACAAGACACGACTTTACAAATATCTTTAACATGTTAATGAACATTTGAACCTATTCCTTCCAATTTGTTTTTAGGTGGTTGTGAGGTGCAGAACACTCATGTATATAAGGACCTAATCATTCCACACAATTCAGTTCAGATTGCAAGTCCCCCCCCCCACCCACATGGCTCAATGTTTACAAGCAGCAAGTGTCTGCAACAACCCAGTACAAGGATTCCTTCCCCTCCACAATCATAGTATCATCTGACAAAAGCTTTGTTTCAGAGCTGCGATATTTCTTCAATGTCCTCACCATATCTTAGTGGGTATGTTCCTAAGAGGAGATCCACAATTTAAGCTCTAGTCTAACACCCTTTATTACATCCGACATAGAATGTCGATTGTTTGCTAGCCTCAACCATAAACATGAAAACTTGGACAATATAATGTATTATGCCATCATCACATGGGCCAATTATTATGCCAGACCAGTCAGAAGCAGTTAGTTTTAAGTAGTCGAGTCGGCCTTCAAGTGGACATCAATATATCCAAATGACAATTTACAAGTTTAGCCAAAAAACCCATTTTCAGCCTAGAACTGTCAGTTATTTGAATTATTTTGTTCAAGCACTTGGAAGCAATGGTTCTCTGATTCTGAAATATTTTTAAAACTGGAATGCCCATTATTAACAAAATCAAATACTTGCACAACACTAGTCCACAGTTGGTCACAAATCGATGCCGTGGTATCAGTGATTTTCTTTGATTTTCATTGTAGTAACTAGTTGAGAATCAAGATGCTTGTGGTTTTAATAAATCTTGGATGCTCCTGGGACAATTGTGATAAAATTGAGATACCCTTGAGAAGGGACATGAAGGACCCTTGGTCAAATACCTTAGTACCTTGGCCAATTCAACAATAATTATATTATTTTCAGAAATGTTGAAATTTTTAAACATTATTTCTTCCAAATCAACAAATGTTGTGAAGGAAAATAGTGAATATTTAGGAATGTTCTATTTGTTGAAATGAATGTTTCAAAATTTATTAATTATTTGACGGACACATGTTGAAATAGCCAAGGTACTACGATAATTGCCACTCTTCCCATGCAAGGGTGTTTTTTTTCAATTTTGTTAGGTAGCCACACTAGTGATTATCCACAAGAGGAATTAGCCAAATTTGGCTATAGTTCAGAGAGGAAAATAGAAAAATGTAAAATTCCTACCATATTTTGGCAACGTACATGAACCTACTATCTAAATATGATAATTTCAGAACAAAAATTCCTCCAGATTTGGTGACTTTGGTGAACTTTTTCACAAAAATCCTTTGAATAAGTTGCACTGGATTTTGTTCATCAGCAAGTGGCAAAAAATCACCTAAAGAAAGAACAATGTTCCCATGGCATGCGTCACAAATACTTCCAATGCAAGATGCTAGACCATAAACACAAAAAACTGCGATTGATTGTCAAAAAAATTAGTCGATCCCTTTTGAAACAAGAAGACACTAAGTAAGTTTGGTGACTTCCTTTATATTTTATGTCAAATTAATTCAATAAAATCTAGGGACAAAGCACAATTAGGGAACTATTTGGATTATCATAGTTGTAATTTTTTTCAAATTGTAAATGAACTTAAAATGTAAAGTTATATTCAACATTAAAATCATCAATTTTTTAATTATATTTTTTGCAATAACTTTTAATGATCTAATCCATATTGAAAAATATGAATAAATTCTAAGAAAAGAGTGGATTCATAATGGACTTTTGAAATGATGATAATTCATCTATCACAGATACAATATAAAAAATGTGTATTGAAAATATGTCATAGTGGTGTCAAAATAAAATTTTAAAATAAGGCACCATCAAATGAAAAATTTAATAATAAAATGTATTGAAATCCTTCCAATACAATTTTTTTCTTTTAAAATTGTGCCATGATTTTAATCATTTTTATCACTTATCATCAATTTCACATTGAAATCTCCAAACTTCCAAAAGATTTTCTTGACCAATTGCATGATTAATAATATCCATAAGGTGGCCACCAATATTTTTGACCAAAAACATAGTGGACAATTATAAGTTCAAAATTATCTAATGTAAGATGTATATAATTTTAAAATGTCAAAAACAAACCATCTAACCATGCTTTTACCCTCCCTTATTTTACTTTACACTTAACAATTCAAAAGCACACAAAAAGATTAATATTGGGCTTTCATCAAACAAGCTTTAAATCAATAAATTGATTATATACAATTCATAGGTTTTTTAGTTTCATAATTACATGTAATTAAAAGTTTTTTCATTTTTTAATATATTTCATCAAACAAGAAATAACATATTTTATGTTAGAATGGTCATACATGGTGGCATGTCATTATCTGTGTTTAAATTCAATCATTACATTATAATTATAATCTTCATATAGGTCCCTCATGGTCCATGTGTCCATTTTAATGTTTTATTTTATTTTTAAAAATTAAACTTAGTCAAATTAAACATTGTTATTTTTTGGGTTAATGAAAATAAATAAAAGTATTCATGTTTGTCAAGTAACAATAATTTTTATATAGTTACTATGGTCATGATGCTAAGGGTAGAAAATACATGTTTTTTTTGCAATGGATTCACAAGGGCAAGGATGCTTAACCTTGTGTTTGATACCAACCACCATGTGCATGGTAAAATAAATTGCATAAAAACACATCTTGTGCACTAGCTAAAATTTCATTCACTTTACACTTGGTGTTCTACACATGTTACAACAAATGTTTGTATCCTTAACAATTATTAAACACTAAACAATCATTAAAATAAACTTGGAGCAAATTTTTTTTAAACTTACAAACTTATGTTAGTAGGATTTGATGTTGCAATTACAAAACACAACTCCCAAAACATTTGCAATTTGCAAGTCCAATTTCCATCCTCATTATTGGTGTACAACGTTTTACAATCTTCTTTCCCCATTCTTCATTATTCACTACCTAACCTTAATAGGTGAATCCACATTTTTTAAGGTGTTCCAAAAATGTTTCACAATAGAGTTATCCATAAAATAAGGAAAACAAGACACTAGAACTTTGAGTTTGGTCATAAATGAAATGAGATTCAAAAAATAACTGCAAAAAAATTCAATAGCATTCAATGGAAGTGAAACTCATAAAACCATCAATTTTGTGGTAAATTAAGTTTCATTTTATCTTTTTTTTTCATGAGCTTCTATTATTCCTATATATATAATTATATATAATTCCTAAATGTACAACTACTATAATTAGTCTCAAACCTTGTGCATTAAATACTAAGCTTTAGCATTTCATACTTATATTTAATAAAAAAAACCTTAGTTTGCAAATTCCACTAAAAGAAAGGTTTGGGGGTGAAAGGAGGCCCAAAACTAAGGTGAAGACAAGGCAATTTTATGAATAATGCTCATGTCACCCTTTTCTATACTATTTTACTAATATTGTTTCACCATACCTTAGACACAAAATGCATGATATTGATGGTCCTAAATATGTGATAGTTTAAAATATTGACCTGTAAAATATATAACAGTTTTTTACTCTTTTATGGAGATTCAAATTTAAGATTCCAATACATGTTGCCCCCATTTTGTCTTCAATGGTACACCTTAAAGGATTTTGACCCGTGACCTTACAATATCTAAGTTGACTCAAAGGTCTAAGTATAAATGCAAGGTTCAAATCTTAAAAACAATACCCAAAACCTAATACAACATTACAAAACCATGTTTGATTTAAGTATGAAACATAATATAAGTAATGCCAAGATTAGACTAATTTATTATGGGTCAAAGTATGACAAATGGAAAAAACCTAGACCTTGAGTATGTCATGTGGGTATTGGCTAGACCTTGCACTAGGTTGGTATGGATTTTAATATCAGGGTTCATACCAAAGTTGATATTTTAATTTAAACCTACATATCATACAACAAATTTGGATATTACATCAATATTAATATTCATCCTCAAGTAATCTACTCCCATTTACAAACATTATATAGTGAATAAATTATATGTCATACATCTAAATTACATTTTGTTGGTACAATTATGATCTATGATAAACAAAATTGTATAATATAATTTTTTAAATCAAATAAAAGTTTGAGATGTGAAAAACATAATTTATTTTTACATAAAATTTTATCATAATTTTAAGTAAAATTTAAGATATTATAAATGTAAAGGTAATAAAAATTTTAATTCCATAAATTTAATTAATTTTATATGGAATTAATTAATATTTAAAAATCAAAATTGATTATCTAGATTAATCTATTATATCATAAATAATATAGTTAGTAAAAGTGTTTTTACTATATTTCTATTTATACATATAATATGTAAATAAACTATATATCACACATTTTAATTAAAATTTATTGGTAAAATTATGGTCTATAAAAAAATTGTATAATATAACTTTTAGAATCAAATGAAAGTTTAAGATATGAAATTTATTTATTTATTTATTTATTTATTTATTATTGATTTACAAATCATGTGATTGAATTTATTTTTTTCATGGAATGATCATTGAAATTGTATTAAATAATGAAGTTCAAATATTTTTCTTTTCAAATCAATTTATATTTTTAAAATGAAAAAAATTTGTGTATATTATTGGAAAAAAATTAAGTTTAAACTTTGACCTTGTCATTTGGACAAACTCATAATAAGATATCAAAAATAAAAAATGATATTTTATGTAATGTTTTGAATGAAATAGGTTAAATAGAATGCACATTATTTCTTTGCCAAGTGGGGTGGCTTGGTGGTAAAGGAGTTGATATCATCCTTAGGGTTCAAGGATCAATTCCCACAAATGACATGGGTTGTGGTGAATGTTGGAATGTTAACTAAATATTCCCTCCCTAAACTAACCAACATAGGGTGCCTATTAGGTTATTTTAAGTAGATGATTTTAAATACACACAATAAGTGGCCTACCTAACAACCTAAATTAGTTTTTTTAAGCCTAGCCTATGTAATGACACATGTCATCATGGTACAAGTTGAACTTAATGAAATTAATAATAATATAAATATATGATACTAATATTTTATTATTTTAATAATAAATATTTAAATAAATATAAACAATGCAATTACATTGTTGAATCATAAAATCAGTTGTAAAAGGGCGATCCCACATAAGTTAATTTGGATAGATGAAAAGTTCAAGTAAGTTACATTTTTATATGACTTGTCTACGGCAACTAAGCCCTATAATAAATTGAGTGTGGTAATTAGGACTAAAAATTAGTCATTTATTTGTAAATTCCTTATAGTGCCCCTTAATTAAGGAAAGATAAAAACCCTTGACCTTTAACAATGTTTTTTCAATAAAAAACTTCATATGAAATTTTGCAAATTCACCCCCATATGGACATATTTGAAACGGGTGGTGGTTTGGTGCACCTAGATGGAAAGAATTGATAAAAAAATTTATTATTCAAATCAAAGGTGCAAATGTTTGATCTTTGAAGGGCTCATTAGCTATGGACATATGAAATGGAAGGATATTCTTGAATTCATCAAGAGGTTTTTTGTTATTACAAAATAATACTTAACGAATTTTGACAAGCTTTGGGGCCCTCATCATACTTTGTGTGCCAAGGGTAATTTTAAGGTGTGATGGAGTTATCAGTTTTCCCTTCCCATTAGCTTATTTTGTTAGGTGGTTTGGTTTTCTCCTTTGCCAAACTGTAGTTTTGTTTTGTTTTCCTTTTTCTTTTAATGTAATGATCTCATGTTAGTTGTTCACAAAAAAAAACAAAAAGGACCAATTTTAGAGTCAAATGTGGATTCAAAATGTTTAACCATGTGTACTTTGATCAAACCTATTTATTTACTATCAAATTCTATCTCTAACTATTTTTTTAATTTAAATATTTAGTCATACCTAATTTAGTTTTGTATATACAATCTATTCCATTCCTATTTTGATGTTTGTTATTAAGGTAGAATGGAAATGATCCACTATATATATATATATATATATGAAATATTATGATATTTTCAAATGGATTTTTCCACCCTTAAAATAAAAATGAAGTTGAAAAAGTTAAATTTAACCAAAGATAATGTAACAAAAAACTAGGGGTCACATTCTTCCCTCTTGGTTAACATAACATTGATGAAACAAAATTACATAAATTTCATAACTATGAGTTACTATAATCAACGCAAATATCATGGGTTGTATGTTCAAGAACTTGCTATCAAAACAATGCATCTAAATCTATGGGTCTCCAAAAATCATATCACTTTGATCTCACTTTCATGACTCAACAAGTTAATTGTAGCTTTTTCATTTGTCATAGACCCTTAAATTTCCATACTAAACACTCTTATTCCCAAAGAAAACACATAAAAGCTAACCCCATACACAACAACTCCATTGATCATAAACTCTAATGAGTTCATTACCCTCAAACACAACACAATGCTTGACTTCACCCACACACATGACAATTTCCACACAAAAGATTTCCACAAAGTACTCTCCACACAACTTCACTTGACTTAGAAAGTTTGACAAAGAAAATACTATGCTTTTCAACAATCTTCCCCATATCACCCCAAATGTTGTAGGAACAAAATATCTTTTTGAAATTCCCAATAATACAAATACTTTCACCCTAGCCACTAAACTATTAAACACAATCTAATTACATGGATGCCCACAAACAACACAATGAGATGCCTTGTAACTGCTTTCGAAATCCCTTAATTTCATCATCACATTCTTGGTCATCAACCCTTACTTCTACTACTAAAATTGCATTCTTCCTAAAGAAGCTCATTGCACAGTGGAATATTCATAGCGTCTATGAGAATATAATCTTTCACAAAAGACATTCCTTCTCGACCAGTAAACATAAATAGTTAACTAAAATTAAAACATTTCAACACCACCCATTGCCAATTCTACAACAAAAACTTTCAAGGTACTTAACTTTGCCTCCATTGTTGAAAAGCTCCACCTCTTATCCCTAGCTCAAGTTTATTATCCTTGATTAACATCCATCAAAATGACAATGTGAAAATAACCACACCACCAAAAATGCATCCAAGAAAGGAATCATAACATGTCAAATGTCGTCGAAAAATAAAACCCAAAATGTTCATAACTAGGAAACAAACAAAAAGAAAAATAGCCATAGAAACCCATATTTTCCTTTCACATCACCATCAACTATCGAAAGTTGTCATGTTTTGCTTTTGGCAGCTAATGGCGTTATTCCATCAATTTAGGGTTTCATCCCTTAACTTTTCATCACAATAGGTCAATATGCAATAGAATAATATTTTATGAATGTTCCAAAATCAAAATATTGAACGTTCTTTAAAATTTAAAAACAAGCACATTTCAACATAATTTACAATTCTAGTGATGAAAATTTCAACGAATTGCTAGATGGGACATTTTGCATAATCATTCTAACATTTGTCCCTAAAAAATTCCAAAAAAAACTCATACCTGCTTCATTTCCAAATCTAACTACCTCATTTCTTTTTTAATAATTACCTCTTATTGTTATAACTATTTCATTCCTTTCTTAATAACTATTTCATTCCTTTTTCCTACCCACCAACATGTGCCTTTTCATGTCACAACTTTAGCTTTGGGCTCATAACCAAAACAAGGGCTTGCAAAGGTGCGAGCCAAAAAAGAGCCCGAGAGTCACATTTCATGTTCCTGAGAGTGCAAAAGAGTGTGAGGGAATGAACCTCCACATTCCCAAATGAACTTCGACTTTGGGAGTTGGAGTCCCAATGGACTCTCGAATTTTTAGAAGTCGATTGCAGGGGTCAAAATTCATTGGATT